>Ga0256827_10000489_pt1 | contig 24561 bp, 23 predicted proteins | sample CV84metaG_FD_185977 | JGI IMG/M metagenome (GOLD analysis project Ga0256827, IMG submission 185977) | Hydrothermal vent microbial communities from East Pacific Rise, Pacific Ocean - CV84 | ecosystem: Environmental > Aquatic > Marine > Hydrothermal vents | place: Pacific Ocean: East Pacific Rise...
AACCTTTGTAAAAAAGTACAACACTTTTGTCCATAATCATGGTGGGGCCCGTAGTGAGACTTGAACTCACGACCTCTTCCTTACCAAGGAAGTGCTCTACCCCTGAGCCATACGGGCATATTCTTTAAATAATTATTCAAATTATTTTGTTTTATTGATGTAAAAATTATGAGTATTTGTTGATGTAAGTAATGTGAAGTGAATCAAAAATAAATTTCACATCAGCTCCCAAATTTCTTCAATACCATGGAGCGGGAAACGAGACTCGAACTCGCGACCCTCAGCTTGGAAGGCTGACGCTCTAGCCAACTGAGCTATTCCCGCATCTAAAATATTGATTATTAACATGGTGGTGTGTGAAGGATTCGAACCTTCGAAGACGTAGTCAGCGGATTTACAATCCGCCCTCGTTGGCCACTTGAGTAACGCACCTTGGTCATTATTAAATAATTTTTTGGTCAAACACTGATAAAATTTAATGGAGCTGATGAAGGGACTCGAACCCCCGACCTGCTGATTACAAATCAGCTGCTCTAGCCAACTGAGCTACATCAGCACCATTCATTTAAAGTTTCGTTTACAGTCATTCTTTAAATGGAGTCGCATTATAGACAAAAAGTCAAAGCATGTCAAGGGTTTTTATAAAAAAAATGAAAATTCTTTGAAATTTGCTATAATTCATGAAAAACAAGGCTTTTTGATGAAAATTCTCCTCGCTCCTAGTGAAACCAAAATCTCAGGGGGAAGCAGTAACTTTAATTTAAATGATTTACTTTTTCCCCAATTAACCCCTATACGAAAACAACTTTTACACCAATACATGAATATTTTACAAAAAAATAATTTTTCTGAACTTTCAAAAATGTTTGGATTAAAAAAAGAGGCTGATATAGCGTATCATAATAGAGACATTGTTCATGAGTTAACGATGAAAGCAATAGAGCGTTATACAGGAGTTGCCTTTGATTATCTCAATTATAAAACATTAGAAACAGATGCTCAAGTATATATAGATAAAAATGTTCTTTTATGTTCCAATCTTTTTGGATTTCTTCGTGCAGATGATTTTATTCCTGAATATCGACTGAAACAAGGAGAAGCCATAGGAGAGATAAAACCTGAAAAACTCTATAAAGAAGAGAGCTACTTAATGGAAGAGTATCTAAAAGAAGAGGATATTTTAGATTTACGTGCAGGATTTTATGATAAATTTTACAAACCAAGCAAAAACTATACTACATTAAAATTTATAAAAGAGGGAAAAGTTGTCTCTCATTGGGCAAAAGCATATAGAGGAATTGTTTTAAGAGAAATAGCCATTGCCAAAATTGATAATTTAGAGGATTTTATGAAACTCTCTATAGAAAATTTATCTATAGAAGAGATTCAGACAAAAAAGAATAAAACAGAAATTATTTATACAATAATGGTTTAATAACGGTAGAGACAAGGCATGCCTTGTCTCTACAGCTCTGCTAATAAGGCTCGAACCACTTCTCGATCATCAAAATGGATTTTTTCGCCTTTAATCTCCATTGTGTCTTCGTCGCCTTTTCCTAGAATCATCAAAACTTCATTCTCTTTTAACTCTTTGAGAGCTTCTTGGATGGCAAATGCTCGGTCTACCATTGCACGGGTATGACTTTGGTCTTTAATACCTGATAAAATATCTTGTAAAATCGCTTCAGGCTCTTCAGATCGTGGATTATCACTGGTTACATAGACTTTTTTTGCAAATTTTGCAGCAACAGCACCCATTCGAGGGCGTTTTCCTTTGTCTCTGTCTCCACCTGCTCCAAAGACTACGGAAACATCTTGATCTTTCATGCTGTCAAGAACCTGAATCATGCCATCATCAGTGTGTGCAAAATCAACAATAACCAAAGGATTTCGACTAACCACTTCCATTCGACCTGCTACACCTGCAAAGTTCGCAACTACTTCACAAATCTCTGATACATTTCTTCCTGTAAGCATTACCGTTGCACCGATAGCTGCCATAAGATTAAAGAGATTAAAAAGACCCACCATCGGAGAGTGAAAGGTTGCCTCAGTACTTAAGTGTTTAATACCTGCCGTAATACCATGTTGTAGTGAAAATGCTTGAACTTTAAAAGTTGCAGGTTCATCTACTCCATAACTCTGAGCCCCTATTGGATTATAGACAATGTTTTTTATATCGTCTTTATTCAACAGTTTTGGAGAATCGTCTGCAAAAAAACGACTTTTAACAGCTCTGTACTCTTCAATGGTTCCATGATAATCCAGATGGTCAGAAGTCACATTGGTATGAACTTTTAATGCAAATTTAATTCCCTCAATTCGCTCTTGCTCAATAGCATGAGAACTCACTTCCATAATAAAATAGTTACACGCATTCTCTTTTGCAATTTTCATCGCATTTAAAATATGTAAAATAGAAGGTGTTGTCATCGACTTCTCTTCTAGTCGTTCATCATTAGCAAAAAAACCTCGTGTTCCTAAAAGGGCTGGTTTTTCTCCTAAATCTAAAAGAAAAGAGTAGATACCTGCTGTAACAGTCGTTTTACCATTGGTACCTGTAACACCAACCATTTTCAAATCATTCAAATTCCAAAGTTCTAAAAGTTGTAGAGGAGTTATAAAAGGAGGTTTGTTATCGAGTTTCTCAAAATATTTTCTATTTTGTACGGTTAAAAGAAAGAGGTCATCTTGTTCTAAGGAGCTTGTATCGTCTGTAATCTGTTTATAGTTATCTAAATTGTAATCTAATCGCACACTATTCTCTTTTATTTGAACTTATTTTATGCATTATATCCCGTTATTAGAAGAAAAAAATTAATTCTCTTTTATTTTATGATAAAGTGCATAAATCTCTTGATCTTTGTGAAAATTACTACTGGACGAATCTAAGAATTGTAATGCCAACTCTTTTTGTCCGCGTTCAATCAATGCTTCAATAAAAAGCATGTACTCTTCTCTATTCTTCAAAATAATATGCGTAGAAAACATGACATCTTCAAATGCCTGTTTAAAATCTCCACGCTCATCAATAAAACGCAAAAAGTCTTGATAACCAATACCATCTTTGTATTCTATTTTATCTTTATCTGATTTGAGTAGTTGACTTACTTGATTGTTACTCGTATCAAGTGTAGAGAGGAGATTAACCATAACCTCTCCTGCATTCTCTTGTTCATTTTTTATAATCTGATAATAATCAAATAAGGCTTGTGCTTCTTCCCCACTCTCCATCCCAATATCACATAGGAATACACCTACTTGTGCATCGCTATCGGTGGGATATTCTTTTAAAAGAAGACCATACGTTGTTAAAGCACTCTCATATTTACCTAAAGAGAACTGCTCTTCAGCACGGGTTAGTAGCGTATCAAGACTTATCTTAGCCATAATTATCCTAGTTGTTCTAATTTATCTTCCCAACCATGGGGAACATTCATCACTTTTATTTCAGGATGAATAAATGTTTTCATCTCTTTTTCAATACCAAATTTAATGGTGGTTCCAGAACTTCCACAACCAACACATGCACCTTGGAGCTGTACAAAAACTGTACCATCTTTTATATCTATTAACGTAACGTCTCCACCATCTTTTTGTATCCATACTTTTGCTTTATCAAGCATATTCTCAACAATTGGTTTCAACTCTTCATCTGTAAATGGAAGCACCAGCTTCTCCTTCATTTGTAATTAATCTATTTATACATTATATTTAAATGTTTGTCAAGAAAAAATGCTAAGTTTTAACCCCTTAGCTTTTAGCTTGTCCTAAATATTCTTCTCTTTCATTGAAATATAAAGGTAGAGAGATTACAATACCTATAATAAAACAACAGTGGTGGACAGATGATCCGAAAAATCTTTAAAAACAAAGAGACAAATAGTAAACTTAAACATTTTATAGAAAAATATAAAATACCAAGAGAATATCTATCTATTAACCGAAAATCTATCTCCAGAGGTATACTCATCGGTCTTTTTTGGGGATTTATTCCCATGCCCATGCAGATGTTGGCTGTTCTAGCCGTTACACCTTTTATAAAATTTAATGTACCTATTGCTATATCAATGGTTTGGTTAAGTAATCCTATTACCATGCCATTTATGTACTATATGGAGTATCAAACAGGAAATTTTTTATTAGATAGAGATGGTCTTGAAAATATTGAACTCACATTAGATTGGTTTAGCCAAAATTGGGACAACATTATTGTACCTCTTTATATTGGAACGATTCCCTACTCTCTTTTATGTTCAAGCTTAATCTATTATATCATTAATACCCTATGGATAAACTCTGTAAAAAAAGAGAGATTCCATAAGATAAAGAAATAAATTACCTAGCTTTTACGGCTTTAAAACTGAAATTTGTATCTCTGGTAATTTTCTCTCTTGCTTATAAAATAAAACTGCTAAACACTTAATTACGATTCTTTTCATTTACGACATCCTTTTTTGTTGATTTATATCAAAAATATTTTTTAATATAATCCCTTGCTAGTTCAATTATATTAATTTAGTGTTAAAAGAAAATGAATTGGAGTCATTATAAAGAGGTAAATATAGAGATATTTTTGATTTATAAGTTTTTGTTAACATTTAAAAATAGAAGTTTTAAATAATGTTAAGAAGTCCTAAAAAGGACTTTCTTTGGAGGGGGGACTACTATACGAGTTCGATAATAGCCATTGGTGCTGCGTCACCTCTACGGTTACGAGTCTTAATGATTCTTGTATATCCACCATTACGTTCTGCATATTCTGGTGCAATTTCAGTAACAAGTTTGTTGGTACAAGCTTTATCCTGTAACATTGCAAAAACTGCTTTGTGTGCATTTTCTCCACTCGCTGCTTTTGTTACAAGCTTTTCAAAATAACTTCTAAGCTCTTTTGCTTTAGGAAGAGTAGTCTCCATTCTTCCATATTTAATAAGAGCAATAGAGAGGTTTTTTAATAGTGCCGCTCTGTGAGCAGAAGTTCTGCTTAACTTACGGTATCCATGTTTATGTCTCATATATCTTCCTTCTTATCGAGCTAGTCTTTTAACTGCTCTATTTTCTTAACAAGATTCACTCTTGTATTGTCTGCCAATTCAAAATCATCGCCATACCCTAAGTTTTCTAAACACTCAGCAATCTCATCCAATGATTTTTTACCAAGATTTTTAATATTTTTAATCTCGGCAGTGGTCATGAGTACTAACTCTCCAACAACTTTCATTCCTGCACGGTCAAGTGAATTAAATGAACGAGCTGATAAACCAAGTGATTCAATTGGTTCTAAATACGCTCTAATTTCAGAATCATCATTATTACGTTTAATAGGTGCTGCATTGATTTCAACATCAAGAACCCCATTAAATACTGAAAGTTGTTTATACATTGTCTCTAATGCATTGGTAAATGCATCAACAGGCGATACTTGACCATCTGTTTCAATATCAAAGACAATTTTTTCATAGTTCGGATTATCTTCAACTAAGACATTTTGAATGTCGTAGTTTGCTTTTTTTACTGGAGTAAAGAAAGCATCCAAGGCAATAGCATCAGCTGCTACATCAGCTCGAATATCTTCACTTTGAACATATCCTAAACCTTTAGCGATAACCACTGTAAAGTTTAGAATAGCATCCTCATTAAGAGTTGCTAAAAATGCATCTGGATTTACAATCTCTACATCGTCATTTACCAAATCTGCTGCGATGATTTCGCGAGAACCTACAAAGCTATAGTTAACTTCTAGTTTCTCAACACCTTCAGCAAGTTTGAAACGAATGTTTTTAAGATTAATAATAAATACTGCTACATCTTCGTGCATACCACGAACGCTATCAAACTCATGTGCAGCACCCTCAATCTTAATAGAGATTGGAGCAAATCCAACAGAAGAACCTAAAATAAGTCTTCTTAATGGGTGTGCAAGTGTAATAGCATAACCACTCTCAAAAGGATAGGCAATAACTTCAGATCTATTTGTTCCTAGTTCATTCACTTCAACATTTGTTGGAAGTGATGGAGCTACTTTAATTTTTTTCATTCTTTGCCTTTTTGCCTTAATGTTTATTGTTACTTCGAGTAAAGCTCAACGATTAATCTCTCTTCAACTGGAATTGAAATTTCATCTCTGTTTGGAATTCTTGTAAATAGACCGAAAAGTTTCTCTTTTTCAACATCTACCCACTCTACCATACCCGTTTGGTTTGTAAGTTCCATTGCTCTTACAACTTGTGGATTGGCTTTAGATTTTTCTCTAATTTCAATTTTTTGACCTGCTTTAACTCTAAATGATGGAATGTCAACTCGTTTACCATCAACAAGAATATGTCCATGATTTGTAAGTTGTCTTGCAAATCTTCTAGTTGTTGCAAAACCCATTCTGTAAACTACATTATCAAGTCTCTGCTCAAGAAGTTGGATAAGGAGTGAACCTGTGTTCCCATCTTGTCTTTTAGCTTCAGCAAAAAGAGCTCTAAATTGCTTTTCAGATACACCATACATGAATTTAGCTTTTTGCTTCTCTTGAAGTTGTTCACCATATTCACTTAATTTTGTTCTTCGTTGACCATGTTGCCCTGGTGGGTATGGTCTTTTTTCTAAAGCCGATTTACCTGCTAGTCTTCTCTCTCCTTTTAAGCCGAGATCAACACCAAGTCTTCGCTCTAGTTTTTCAACTGGACCTCTATATCTTGCCATATTTAATACCTTTAATTATTCTATGAATTATTAAGTTAATCACAATAAGTGATTAAACTCTTCTCTGCTTAGGAGGACGACAACCATTATGAGGTAATGGAGTAATATCTTTTAACCAAGCTACTCTAATGCCTTCAGTTGCACCAATTGACTTAACAGCTGTATCTCTACCAGAACCTGGTCCTTGTACTTTGATACCAACTTCCTTAATTCCGTGTTCCATCGCTTTTGCCATTGCATCAGCAACAGCTTCTGTAGCTGCAAAAGGAGTAGATTTTTTCGAACCTTTAAATCCTAATGAACCAGCAGAACTCCAGGCAATAACGTTACCAAGCTCATCTGTAACTGTAATTACTGTATTGTTAAAGGTAGCAGCTACGTAAACCACACCTTTAGCAATATTCTTTTTTGCTTTTTTCTTAGCCATTAATCAATCCTCGCTTATGCTGCGCCAACAGTTTTTCTTTTACCCTTACGAGTTCTAGCATTTGTCTTAGTTTTTTGACCTCTACATGGAAGACCACGTCTGTGTCTAAGTCCTCTATAAGAACCAAGATCCATAAGACCTTTGATATCGAGAGTTACTTTTTTTCTAAGATCACCTTCCACCATGAAATTTTCTTGAATTTCATTACGGATTGCAGCTGCTTGAGTATCTGTCAATTCAAAAACTCTTGTATTATAATCAATACCTGTTGCATCAAGAATTAGTCTTGAACTATGAAGACCTATACCATAAATATAAGTAAGTCCGTACTCAATTCTCTTTTTTTTAGGTAAATCAACACCTGATATACGTGCCATGCTTATCCTTGTCTTTGTTTATGTTTTGGATTTTTGCAGATGATTCTAACGATACCTTTTCGTTTGATTATCTTACAATCATCACACATTTTTTTTACTGATGGTCTAACCTTCATTGGTTACTCCTAAAGTGTGTTTTTGCACCTGTATATTGCGTCATGGTTGGATGAAAATAGATTGTTAAAAACAACCTATTATCCAACCAACTCTTATATAATCAGTGCCTATTATATAAAAATTCTTCACGCAGAGTTACACTAAACCGAGATTTAGGTCGCGAATAGTAACAAAAGGATAATTAATTTTTACTTATATTTTAAATAATTATTGATTTTTTATTAGTTTTTGTTAGAGAAGAAGCAGTTTCTATGCTTGAAGAGGCTTTTAATGGTGCGTTGGAAAACGCACTCTACTATTTTATCCCAAAAGGATTTAGTCCACCCATCATGCCACCCAGATTATTCATGGCTTGAGATTTTTTATTGTCTTCCACCATTTTTAGTACATCGTTTACGGCTGAAATAAGAAGGATTTGCAAGGAAGACTTGTCATCTAGTAGAGAATCATCAATAGTAATGTCAATAACTTCATTGGCTCCATTCGCCGTTACTTCGACCATACCTCCACCTGATTTGGCTGTCATGCTAATATTTTTAGCTTGTTCTTCCATCTCTTTGGCTTTGGATTGAATCTCTTCCATCATAGCACCCATTTTATTCATATCTAAACCTTCAAACATTATTTTAGTCCTTTAAATTCTTGTGCTATGGTATTATCATCTTCTAAAATAACAATTTTAGGTTCAAATTCATCAGCCTCTTTTTCACTCATACTTGCATAAGCAATAACAATAATTTTATCGCCGACATGTACTTTTCGAGCGGCTGCACCATTGAGACACATCTCTTTTTTCCCTGCCTCTCCAGGAATAATATAGGTAGAAAATCGCTCTCCATTATTAATATTAACAATATCTATTTTTTGCCCAACACGCATATTGGCAGCATCAAGTAAATTTTGATCAATGGTTATAGAGCCTACATAATGTAAATTCGCTTCGGTTACGGTCGCTCTGTGTAGCTTACTATAGAGCATGGTAATGTTCATTACAGTTATCTCCGTGATTTGTGATTTTTTTGTATTATAGCAGATTATTATTTACCAAAACTTCATTCGATAAGAGATTATATTTTTATATTCTTTAAAAGAGAAAGAGAAAGAGATTATATTTTCACAATATTTTTAATTATATTTTAACATTAAATATTATATAATATTTTTAAACAAAAATAAAGGGATATTTTTATGAAGCATTACAGATTGTTTATTACCATTCTTATACTTATTACAGTAACTTATGCCAATATTGACTTGGAAGTTTCCACCAAACTATTTGAAGCATCTAACGGGTCGAAGATACTAAAAGAGTTAACTGAAGCCATTCCAAACACCATTGTTGCCTATCAACACACCATTACAAATCCAACTAATATGATTGCAAGAGATGTTGTATTTTCAGACATTATTCCTCAACATACACACTATGTACCCAACAGTGCTACCTGTAGTGATGGTTGTGTAATTGAGTACTCTGTAGATGGTGAGGTGTTTGAAAAAGCATCAGAACTCTTTGTATACACTAACGCTTTAACCTTGGCAAATCCTAAAAATTATAAACATATTCGTTGGACATTTTCAAGATTGAATCCCAACACAAAACAGGTAATTTTGTTTAAAACAAAAATAGACTAATTAACTCTATTCAAAACTACTTTAAATTGTCGTCTCATTCTCTTTTTAAGTGGATGTTTTCAGCAACATCATCCATTTTGTAGACTCTTTATGTTAAAATATTATTAACTATAATTAATAATATTTTTAAATAAACAAATATAAAGGATAAGGGATTGAATACTAAAAAAATAAAACTAGAAAATCTATTCTTCGACCCAGACAATCTGCGATATGATGATAATTTTGACTTTGACCCGATGCCTAAAGACAAAATAATGAATAAAACCAATCAACTTAAAGTCTATAATAAACTACAAAACGATATTAGAGAACTGATTGGAAGTATTATCGAAAATGATTTTATCTACATTGAGATGATTGTTGCCGAAAAAATTGATGAGAAGGGTAACTACTACATTGTCGAAGGAAACCGTCGGCTTTCTACCCTTAAATATATCCAAGAAAACTATCATCTTGACGATTTGAAGCCAAGCCTTCAAGATATTATTTTAAATGGATTGGATGTTAAAGTAAATACAGCCGAATATGATGAAGATGTCTTAATGGGAATGAGACACATTACAGGAGTAAAACACTGGAATGGGTTTGCAAAAGCAAAGTTGGTCATTAAACTCAAAGACATCAAGGGATACAACTTTGAAGAAATTGGTAATAAAGTAGGAAAAAGAGTAGCTGATGTAAAAAAACAGTACTACTCTTTTAAGCTTTTATATAACATGGAAAAAGATGGTTACAATAAATTTGAGGTTAAAAACCTCTATACTATCTTTTATGAAACTCTTGGAAAACCTGCATTTAGAGATTGGTTGGATTGGAATGAAAACCGAATGGAATTTCTAAACAAAAACAATCTTGATCGTTTCTATAAGTGGATTATCAAAGGAGAAGATGCAGAAGGTGCTTTGGAGAAAGAGGCAATATCCAGTCCTCAAGCCTTAAGAGAGGTTGCCAAAATTTTAGATGATAACTATGCCTTAGACATACTTGACAGTACAAAAAATCCATTTGAGGCCGTAAACAACTCTAAAATCTTAAAAGAACAGAAAATAGAGAAAACATTGAAAAAAGTTTTGGACAGCGTTGAGTCCATCTCTACCACTGATTTAGAAAAAATAGATAAAGCTTCTGAACTCTATCTGCATAAAATTCAAAAGAAACTAGAGAGAGATATTCGATACCTTAAATTTCTGAGTGAAAACTAAGAGATGGGTTCTGCAATATAACTCATTTTATAACTAAAGCCTTGTTTTACATCTCCAATATTAATGGTTAAATCTCTGTCTAAGAGTTTAAAATCATTAGGAGAATCATTATTTAAACGTAACGAAGCTTTTTTATAGCTAAACCCTTCTATGATATTATCACTAATCACTAAATCATCTATATCCCGATTTAGGGTTACAAGAACTGTAAACTCAACCTCCAATTTATCTTGAACATAACGTTTTGTTGAAGACTTAACAATCGTTACAGCACTGTTATCTTTTTCCATTTCTACAATATTAAGCTTCGGTATCTTCTCTTTATAGGTATAGATTTTGTCCTTAACAAAGTAACTAAGTGTAACACTAGAGTAAGGAACTTCTGTTGAATAAAGCATTATCGGTAACAAGATAATTGGTACTAATTTAATTACATTTTTCATTCTATACAAACCTTTGTTGTTTAATAATTTAGAAAGATGGAGCAAGCCACCTTATGTTAAGCCTAAATAGACCAAGCACTCTCTTTACGTACTAATGGCATAGCGATATTTATCATGACGACTGCACCCAACAATCGAATGAGTAAAGCTCTTGATAATTTCATTTTGTTCTTCCTTAATCTCTTTTGACTCTAAAATCATTTATTAAATTGTTTTTTCATAAAAAACAACATTTTGTGGCTAAAAATAAAATAGATAACTCTAAAATAGTTCTTTAAGTAAAAAACAACATTTTACTACTATTTTATTTCCCAATTAAATATTCTTTTCTGTTATTTTAATAGCAAATAAAAAGAACCTACTCCTTCTCATTAGAGAAGGAATAAGAGCAATTATTTAATAATTGTTGCTGTGTGTGGGTAATACGTTACACCTGGTTTAATACTTGGAATAGTAAAGGTAATCGTACCTTTTTTACTCTCTACAGCTCTTCCTGTCTCTCGACCACGGCTATCTGTAATAAAGTAAGGTTTTTTAACACCATATTCTACAATCTCTTTTGATGCTGCTAATCTTACTTTTGATGCATCATAGTTAATTGTAAATTTAACATTTTTTGCTTCTGTTTTTGTTTTATTTGTAATTTGATATTTCAATAGAACTTGTGCACCTGGAATCGCTTTTGGATTTCTTGTTCCATTTACTGGATCTTTTACAACTCTTTCGTACTCTTTTACAATATTTAATTTAACATTATTCACATCTTGAATAATTGTAAATCCATACCACATAGACATCTTTCCATCTCTTGCTTTATCAACAGGAGCATACACTCTTCCGTCTGCAAATACAATATCTTCTTTATTCATTGTGTTTTTAGCACTTGCTACATATGGTTTCAATGAACGGTTTACAGCCTGAGCTAAAATACCTGAATCTGAACGTTTTCCAATTACTGCTTTAGGGTCAATTTTCAACTCCATCCAAATTTTTCTTGATTTGTCCATTGATAGATTCTTTACAAAAGCATTATCAACTTTTTCTGCTTTATCTAATACACCATTTCCATTGACATCAACATAAAATTTCTTTGATAAAAACTTTACATTGTGTACATTATGCCATTTTGAGAGTTTAAAATTCTCTTTAGAGTTACCGATGTTTGTTAATTTAAATTCAACTATCTTTGTTCTACCTGCAACTACTTTATGTTCTGTTGCTTCACTTCTTGTAAGTGTAAAGTTAATCACTTTATCCACAACGTATGATGATACTGGTGCTTTTAAACTTTTGTTCGCTCCACCCATGCTATAGGTAAGTGTTGGTGTGTTGCTAATCTTTGTTCCTGCTGTTGTTCCTGATGCCATAGCCGTGTTTGTCATTGCTACTGCACCTAATAATGTGATTGCTAAAACTTTTGATAGTTTCATTTTATTTTTCCTTAATCTTTTCTAATATTATATATATTTATTCAGTTGCCTTTTAATAAAAAACAACATTCTGTAGCTAAAAATAAAATAGGAAAAAGTAGAGATACTTCTCTATTGGTAACTCGGCTATCTCTCTATTGAGACCCGTGGCTTTCTGTCCCCACTTCACAATGGGTTTAGCTTTTTCAATATCTTAATTATCCGTAAAACATCCGAAAGGTCTTATCCTTTGGAGAGAATCGCTCTTTTAGAGACTCTATGCAAAAGATTAATATTTTATTTTCTATTTAAATATTCTTTTCTGTTATTTTAATAGCAAATAAAAAGAACCTACTCCTTCTCATTAGAGAAGGAATAAGAGCAATTATTTAATAATTGTTGCTGTGTGTGGGTAATACGTTACACCTGGTTTAATACTTGGAATAGTAAAGGTAATCGTACCTTTTTTACTCTCTACAGCTCTTCCTGTCTCTCGACCACGGCTATCTGTAATAAAGTAAGGTTTTTTAACACCATATTCTACAATCTCTTTTGATGCTGCTAATCTTACTTTTGATGCATCATAGTTAATTGTAAATTTAACATTTTTTGCTTCTGTTTTTGTTTTATTTGTAATTTGATATTTCAATAGAACTTGTGCACCTGGAATCGCTTTTGGATTTCTTGTTCCATTTACTGGATCTTTTACAACTCTTTCGTACTCTTTTACAATATTTAATTTAACATTATTCACATCTTGAATAATTGTAAATCCATACCACATAGACATCTTTCCATCTCTTGCTTTATCAACAGGAGCATACACTCTTCCGTCTGCAAATACAATATCTTCTTTATTCATTGTGTTTTTAGCACTTGCTACATATGGTTTCAATGAACGGTTTACAGCCTGAGCTAAAATACCTGAATCTGAACGTTTTCCAATTACTGCTTTAGGGTCAATTTTCAACTCCATCCAAATTTTTCTTGATTTGTCCATTGATAGATTCTTTACAAAAGCATTATCAACTTTTTCTGCTTTATCTAATACACCATTTCCATTGACATCAACATAAAATTTCTTTGATAAAAACTTTACATTGTGTACATTATGCCATTTTGAGAGTTTAAAATTCTCTTTAGAGTTACCGATGTTTGTTAATTTAAATTCAACTATCTTTGTTCTACCTGCAACTACTTTATGTTCTGTTGCTTCACTTCTTGTAAGTGTAAAGTTAATCACTTTATCCACAACGTATGATGATACTGGTGCTTTTAAACTTTTGTTCGCTCCACCCATGCTATAGGTAAGTGTTGGTGTGTTGCTAATCTTTGTTCCTGCTGTTGTTCCTGATGCCATAGCCGTGTTTGTCATTGCTACTGCACCTAATAATGTGATTGCTAAAACTTTTGATAGTTTCATTTTATTTTTCCTTAATCTTTTCTAATATTATATATATTTATTCAGTTGCCTTTTAATAAAAAACAACATTCTGTAGCTAAAAATAAAATAGGAAAAAGTAGAGATACTTCTCTATTGGTAACTCGGCTATCTCTCTATTGAGACCCGTGGCTTTCTGTCCCCACTTCACAATGGGTTTAGCTTTTTCAATATCTTAATTATCCGTAAAACATCCGAAAGGTCTTATCCTTTGGAGAGAATCGCTCTTTTAGAGACTCTCTTCAAGGGAAAAATCCATTTTAAAAGATGAGTGCGACTTACACTCATCCTCAGTACTATTGAATTTTAGTTTTAAACTCAATTTTAGACTCTGATTTAGGCTTAAGCGTATTAAGCGTAAACTTCAAGTGCGTATACTCTTCTGCTTTTGCTAATCTTTTTACACCATTATCTTTAATAAAAAGTTCTGATGCTAATTTGTACTCTTTTCCATCTACTGAATAAAGTGTTGTACAGTCAACACATTTTACACTGTTTGCTACAAAATTTGTATGCTCTGGAACTTCATTAACCACACTTAATTTTTCAGCTTTTTCAGTAGTTGGGTTAGTAATGGTATTTACATAAGTTACAACATCGCCAGGAATTGCTTTTTCTAAAACTTTTAATACTTTAACTTCTTTTCCTGCTTGTGTCTCTACAACCTCTTCAAATGCTGTTGTTTTCATAGAGATGCTCTCTCCTGTTAATGCTACAGCCAAAACGGTTGTTGCCATAATACCAATTACTAAATTCTTTAATTTCATTTTTTTCCTTTATTATATATATTACTTATTTTATTCTTCTTTAGCACTCTCTGTTGCTTGGTGTAATTCTACAAGACTTAAACTTAAACTTAACTTATTTATTAGTATATTTACTTAATGTTTATTTAAGTTTAGTCTTATTTTTTAACATTATTCAAACTTCATTCTAAACCCAAGATAAACACCCTCTTTAGTCTTTGTCCCTGAATTGAAGTCTAAATCTTCAAACCCTTCAAAGTTATAGCCTAATAGTAAATCAACATTTTTATACGCATTCCAACCAACAACAAGACCATGGTTTAACTGTTGTTGATTCAACGTGGATTGTCCATCAATAAGATTGCTGTAAACCATAACATCAAATTTTTTACTTATATCATACGTCGCACGAACACCAATCATCTGTGTTATACCACTGTACTCCTCATTATCAATGGTCTCAATTACATATTTAAGACCATGATATAAAGAGAGTTCAAAAAGGGAACTCACTTTATAATTAAGGTTAAAATCGTTTACAAATTTACGACTCTGCAAACCTTGTGACTTTTCATCTATAAAGTGAAACTTATCAAGAACCGTATAATCAGACTCAAAAGGGCGATGAACCACCGATACATCTGTATAGAGTAACTCTTCATTATTATCCGATTTAAAGTATTGAGCTGAAGTTGCTAGCTCTAAGCCAATATCCAACTGGCTTGCCAACGCTACAGATAAACCAACAGAATCCTCTTGTGGAGTCTCTTTGTACTCAAGTTTTAAATTACTGGTCAATCCATCTTTATTATAATTAAGAGAAGAGGTGTACGAAGTAAAATCATCAGCTTTATCGCCCTCCATGGTTTCTGCTCTATCTAAACCCAAATCAATATTAACGTATTCGCTCAGTTTCATTGTCTGCTGAACCCCTAATAGAGAGAAAAGTCTGTCTCCATCTTTAATTTTCTTATCTGCAATTGAGCTGTGAATGGTTCCTCCACTCCACGGTTTACTAGAAATTCCAACTTTCTGAATCTCTTCCCGTGTTAAGCCCTCTGAAAACTCCTCTTCCACAAACAGTGCATTGTTTTCAGTAATCTGATACTCGGCACCAATTAAGGTTCGGTTTGGATACTGTACACTATCTTCAGTACGAATGCTCTCTTCTCTTTTGGCACGAAGAATCAGTTTATTATCAAAAAAGCTCTTATTCACTCCTGCAATAACCTGTTCGGTAGGAGTCAGCCCCTTATGTTCATTGATGTATCGAACGCCTCCTTCTAGCTGTAGGCTCTCTCCTGAAGAGACAAGCGTTGCTTCGACTACATCTTCTTTCTCTCCAGTGCTTAATTGTCGCTCTCGATACGCTTTACCTTTTACTTCTAAGCTTCTATCCAAACTGTAACTACTGTCAATACCCATTGTCTCTAAATCTAAAGCATCTTTACTTTGTTGATTTAAGCCAAACTCTTTATCTGTTTTTCTATAGTAAAGATTGGTATAAAAATTTTGACCATTATGCTCATACTCTGCACGAACAGCATCCTTATGCCCTTCTGTTTTAGTCTGTGTACTCTCGGCGTACTCTAACTCCAGTTTCCCCTTCTCTCCAACTTTTAATCGCATATCTATTGAGGCTAACTGATTCTCCTCTTCTCCTAGATGCTCTTGAATGTAGGTGGTAGAGAGTTGCATCTTTTTGTCCAACATGTTTACAGAAACCCTTCCTCCTGCTGTCAAGTTATTTACGGTACTTTTAACTTCATAGTTCACAACAATGTAAATAGGATTAAAATCCTTGTCTCGACTAAAAATAGGTTTTTTGAAATAGAGTGTTCCTTTGTAGTAGTCAATCGTATAATCAATCAGTTTTTTCATCTCTTCTCTTTTCAACACTCTATCGGGTTGAAATCGGTCTCGTGTCTCAAGGGTAATCCGTTCACTGTTTAAAACAACTTTTTTATTTGACAAGCGATAGAGTCCAGATGTTCCATTTGCTTTTATCTCGTCTTTTACAAAACTTTGGTCACTCTCACTACCAAAAAATTCTGCCTGTACTCGTTCGCCATTAAACTCTGCCTTAACACCATTTAACGTTCGCTCATAGGCAGAGAGTTTCATATCGTTTAAACCTGTAATAAAATCTCCAAACATTGCATAGAAATTATCTTTTTCCAGTTTTAAATAGAGTTTTCGTTGACTTGCTGCTTCAACACCACGAACACTGCTGTCTCCATAAATAGTATAATATCGTGAAGGGTCAATAATATCTAAAAGTGATTTCTCTGTTGTTTTACTGTTGTATGCAAGGGTCATCAAATACGACCCCAGTACTTTACCTTTGGCAAAAAGTGATACCTCTCCTTCATTTGTAACGGTAGAAGCTTTCATGTTCTTTGCAATTGTGGTATATCCTACAGAACCCTCTGCAAACCCAACCATAATCCAATCTCTTACTTTTGGTTTTAACCACACCTTCAACTCTTCTGTTCTATCTGAAAAAGGGAGTAATAATGTCGCTTCTCCTGCTTTACTTGTTGCTTCCAAACGAATGTATGCTATTCCATCATCGACAATGACATAATCCTCGCCTGTTGTCGATTTAGAAAGAGGATTCTGTCCCAAAGCATCCAAACGTTTGTAACCTCGGTAAGGTTCTGAAATTTTAAACTTTCCAATGACATCCCCTCGCACAGGGTAACCATCTCTGTCAAAAAACTTTACAGCAATAACAGGAGTCTGTTTTCCATCAGCAACCAAATTTGAATAGGCTGTTACAACTTCAGCCCGTACAGGCATAGAAGAGTAGTGAATCACTTGTTTCAATCGTTTTACAACCTTCCCGTTATCATCTTTAATAACACAGACCAATGTGTTATCTCCCTCTTTTAGGTGTACCCCCTTATAGATGGTAATGGCTTTACCCGAGTTGTCAAGAACTTTTTTCTGAAAATGCACCACATCAACAGCCTTATCATTTACAAAGTAGTTTGCCTTATCTTCCTCTTTATGTTTGACAGCCAAGTTAACAGCAGAGATAGAAGGAACAAAGCCTTTTACAGGCCAAATAAACTCAACATCATCACTCTGTCCAATTAACCAATTTGCATCATAATCAGGCATCTTTGGCTCTCTCTTCTTTATCATGAACTTCGCTTCTTTGGGAGCATCACTATCTTTATATCGCTTAATAATTTTTAATTCAACCCTTCTATTTTTAGCTCGTCCCTCTTGGGTTCGATTTGAAGAGATTGGCTTTTTTGCACCGTAAGAGCTAACCCGTATCTTTTCTACAGAGATATTTAAATAGTTAGCAATGTATTTTTTTACACTCTTTGCTCGTGCCAATGCCAACGCTACATTATTTTTAAAACGATTCCCATGTCTAATTTTTTGACTGTCCGTATGTCCTTCAATAAAAATACTCTCAATATTTAATGGATTTACATCAATTAATGCATCCTTAATAAGCTCTTTCGCTGTCTCATCCAACACATCATCAAGCGAAGAGAATTTAGGAAAGAGTTGTATGTCTCTCTTGTAATCAGCTTTAACTTTCAAACAAAAATTACTTCGATGCAGTGTTCCAGAAAATGTTTTAACAAATTGAGAAACATTACTTCCTGCAAAGCGAACACTCTGTTCACAAGAACCCACTTCATATGCTTCTGACAAACTCTCCTTGTCAAGTTGAACAACATGTGTTCCCTCTGCTACTCCTACAAAGTTATACTGACCATCTCGGTCTGTCAATGTAAAGGTACCGTCTTCCATATAGATACGTACATCTTTAACAGGGACACTTCCAACCACTACTTTTCCAACAATGGTTGAACGTCCTCTCATCAATTCACGATTCTCAACAAGAACCGTAGATTCTGCACGATTAGAGTTGACTCCATTCGCTTTGGCTGTTGCTATTACCGTAGCTGTTTTTGCAAAAGCAACACCCGACTGTAAAACAAACTCTATTGCTTGACTCTTCTTATTCTTCAAGCCACTCAAAGTTAAGAGTAATTGGTTCTCTTTAATCTCTATTTTTTTAGAAGCAACATTGTCAACTTTACAAGAGTTTTTTATGTATCGAAAGCCTTGGGGCAACTCTATAGAGACAGAACTCTCTTCTACTGTCGAGACTCCTTTATTTTCAATGTTTAATGAGTAACGAATAAATTCTCCCATACCCACAACAGATTTGGAAGTATCTTCAAATACTAACCACAAATCCTCTTTGCTTGCTGTCTCTTTTTCAACCTTCTCTATCTTCTTCTCATCCAATACTACTTGATGATTGTTTGAATAGAGATATTTTTGTACACCATTCTCTTTAAATAGAACGGTTGCTTTAGAAGAGACAACCCTCTCTTCTGCACTCAATGCTAGCACTGAGAAGAGTAAGGAGAATATAAATAGTTTCATAATTTTTTTCATAATTTTTTCCTTAAAAAATCTTTGCCATATCAAAAATATAAATAAATATTTTTACATCAAAAAGAACATATTTTAAAATAAAATAACATAATTAATAACAAAATTTAACATATTAAATATCAAAAAAACTCATCGTCTCACAGAAGGAGCGATGAATTTTATAATATTTTTAAATAAAATTAAATAATTTTTAACATATGAACTCTTTAAAAAAACCGTTATCATCTTTTAATTCAAAAAATGATAACGGCAGATATGTTTTATTTATTTCTGATAATGGTTTTTAAATAAGTGAATCAAAATTCACACCGCATTTTTATATCCTAAATCTTTGAGGAAATGTATCCTCTGAAAAGAAAAGTACCGATACTTCTCTTTTCAAAAGATTATGAGGTCTCTCTTATAGATACCTCATAAATAATATTGTTATCGAATAACCGTTACAACATGAGGATAAACAGCCTCTCCTCCTCGCAACTCTTTAATCGTAAAATCTACACTCTTTTTACTTTTATTGTATACCCCTTGACCAATAATTTTATTACTTGATGAGAGTAAAACATGAATACGTCTATCATTTTTCCACCATGTATTTTTACTACTGATAGCAAACCTTTCTACTTGACTATCTTCAGTAATACTAAAGTGAATATCTTCAGCTGTCACAACAGAATCGTTATAAATCTTCCAACTTCGTACATGCGTTGCATTAGGTATGGAAAAAAACTTACCTGCTTCTGCCTCTTTTCTTGTTTTTGCAATACCATTTACGGGATCGGCACTCATAATATTAATCTCTAACTTCATTCCCAAATCAATACTTGGTTGAATTGTCCATAAATATCTATCAATATAGGTATTATTAAAAAAAGTATCGTTTTCAGACTCTCCATCTCCAAAAACAATATCCTCTTTCAAAACAGTATTCACTTTAGAAGCTTCTTTATAGATAGCCCTCTCCCCTCCACTACTTGCTTGGGCTTCCAATCCAAAACGTACCTTCTTATTCAATACAACATTCTGAGGAGTCACTGCCCCAAGCCAAACAATTTGATTACTACCTGGACGAAGATTTTTTATAACATTCCCGTTTACCTCTTCAGAGGCTTCAAGTTTTCCATTATTGTTTTTATCAATATAGATAACAGTTTTATCAAAAGTAAAGTTTTTTACATCTCCATAACTAATATTTAAAACAAAGTTTTCTACAGAGTTTCCAGAGTTTGTAACCTTAAAGGGTGCTAATAGTGTTAAGCCTTTAACCGTTGTCTGTTTCAAGTCAAGCTCTCTTGTCACTTTAAATTGAACCAATTTATCAACAATGTATTTACTCTTGACAATCTGCTCTTTGACAATTTTACCTCCCATGATGTATTCAATAGCAGGAGTCATAACAACCTCTGTTCCTGCTTTGGTTCCCTCTGCGAAAGTAGAACTGTTTAGAACTACTACACCAAACAGACATGTTGTTATAAATTTTGATAAAGCCATATTTTTTCCTTATAATTTGTATTGAATCTCACATAAATAATTATGTTTCAAGAGTATTAAAATCAAACTGTTTTTATTTGCTATTTTATTTTAGTGAATTTTTATTTAATCTTAACTTATTTTTTAGTTTTTTTAATTAAGAAAACTTTAATATTTAGAAAATAGCCTAGGATAAGGGGAGTAAAATAGATAATTTAATGAAAGAAGTAAGTAAAACTGAAGAGCTTCACTGAAAAGAGCTTCAGTGAAGGGACGAAAAGAGTTAAAGAATTAACGTACCATCTGTGATGGTGCTACAGGGTCGCCCCACATTTGCTCAGGAATTACGTACTCATTAACGACATTTCCACCAATGATATGCTCATCAACAATTCGATCAATTTTCTCTTTTGTTAAACCAACATACATGGTATGCCCTGGTTCTACCAAAATAACTGGTCCTTGTTGACAACGATTAAGACAAGAAGTTTGAATAGGTTGAACGGTTCCAATAATACCTTTTTGCATAAGTGTTTGAGAAAGGTACTGCATAAGTTGTTGAGACTCTGGATTACTTTGACTTACACAGCTTGGTTTTGGCATTCCTGGAGGTGCTGACTGCTGACACTTAAATATATAAAATGCTGGTTGTGGTATTCCCATCATGATTGAATCCTTTTGATTTTTAATTAGGAGTAATATACTCTTAATTAAAAAAAGGAGAGCTTAATTAAAATGAGAAAACCCTATTTTATCAACGATTAAAGAATTTTTAAATAAAAAAGTAACACTACTTTAAATAAGGTGTAGATGCTCGAAAACCTATTCCTTCGGTCTCATTAACCGTATCGCTGTCTACCCCCGTTGTTCCATGTAAAAGGTTAAGGGTAGTTCCTCCTCGTACCACCACAGCGTAGTGGTCTTTAAAGAGTCCTGCTCCCATTCCTACATCCAAGGTACTTAATGCTCCATAGGAGAACTCATGATTGTATTTAAGCTTATCCATATCCACTTCCCACCATGACGCTATATCGTCCAAAGAAAATTTAATAGTAGAGTCTTTATCCTTTAACCAAATCAAATTAGAGAGATACTCTTGATGTGTTGTTCCAAACTCATACATACGACTGCTGTAATTTTTAATAGGAACATTAATATCCATTCCAAGTAGACCATTTCGTAAATAGGTACCATCCCCATCATTATCTAAATCGGCTTGTAAGAGTTTTAAAATATGTACATACTGCTTTTGAGTCAAAAGCCCCAAATTATTACTAATTAAGTTTTTAGAACTGTCTTCAAGCTCATATTGCATTAAACTTGCCATTGCTAAATAAGGAGGCATATCGGTTAATCGTAGTTTATTGGAAGCCTCATTTTTCTCAAAGCTAAGTTTTCGACCTGTTAAAGTATCGGTTAACTTTTCTCTCATATACCCTTCTAATATCGACTCTGTATTCAAAATAGTAAACTTATCTTTAATAAATTGGTAATATTCATCCACAATAGCAATCACGTCATTAACAGGGATATTCGTTCCTGTCTCTCGTGCTTGATAACTTGATACCCAAAAACCATTCTCATTTACACCATCATCGTCAACATCAAATCCACCTGGAACGTAGGTAAATCCAACCGAGGAGAGCTGAACACCCTTTGTTGTCTCGGTCTCCCATTCACAACGCTTTGTTTTATCAAGTGGATCACCTTGAGAACCACACTCCAGCTCTTTAATGTTTGCTTGTCCATCATTATCACTATCATTAGAGGGGTTACTGTTTTCACTGTCAAGTTCATCAACCACACCATCATGATCACTGTCCTCTGTAGCAGAATCTAATGCATCTATAATACCATCGTTGTCTTTATCGGATTTACCTTCATGAAAATCATCTTTACCATCGCCATCACTGTCTCGAAGTGTTGGGTCTGTACCCCTTTTACGCTCTTCTAAATCACTTAAACCATCGTTATCATCGTCTATATCGTACTTATCTATAATACCATCATTGTCCGAATCAACTCCATTATCAAGGATTCCATCTCCGTTTACATCGGCATCAGCATTATCATTGATACCATCTCCATCACTATCTTTTCCATTATCAAGAACCCCATCGCCATCGACATCAGCATCAGCTCCATCGGTAATGTTATCTCCATCACTGTCACTGTTATTGTCATTGGGGTCTTTGTCATCATCAAGAACATCGTTGTCGTTATCATTGTCATTTAAATCATTAATCCCATCGCCATCGGTATCGGTTCCATTATCAAGAACCCCATCCCCATCTATATCGGCATCGGCTCCATCTTTAATGCCATCGCCATCTATATCACTGTTATTGTCATCGGGATCTAAATCATCAGCCAAACCATCGTTATCATTGTCTTTAGTGTTGTCACTTGTGTCATAATTATCATTAACCCCATCGCCATCACTATCTTTACCGTTATCAAGGACACCATCCCCATTTACATCAGCATCGGCACTATCTTTTATGCCATCGCCATCGGTATCTGTTCCATTATCGATAACCCCATTACCATCCACATCGGCATCAGCTCCATCTAAAATTCCATCGCCATCGGTATCGGGGTTACTCTTATTAGGGTCGGTATCGTCTGCTAATCCATCGTTATCACTGTCTTCACTATCATCAATGGTATCGTTAGCATCATTTATACCATCGCCATCGCTGTCTTTACCGTTATCAAGGACACCATCCCCATCAACGTCAGCATCGGCACTGTCTTTTATTCCATCGCCATCGGTATCTGTTCCATTATCAGCAACACCATCGCCATCCACATCAACATCTCCTCCATCTACAATCCCATCGCCATCACTATCAATGTTATTATCATTCGGGTCTTTGTTGTCTTCTAAACCATCATTGTCATCATCGTCATCATGTGCATCATTAATCCCATCTCTATCGTAATCTTTTCCATTATCAATGACTCCATCGCCATTCACATCGGCATCAGCTCCATCTTTTATGCCATCTCCATCGGTATCGGGATTATTATCATTGGGGTCTAAATCATCTACCAATCCATCATTATCGTTATCTTTACCATTATCAACGGTATCATTACTATCGTTTACACCATCCCCATCGCTATCCGTTCCATTATCAATGACCCCATCGCCATTCACATCAGCATCAGCACTATCTTTTATTCCATCGCCATCACTGTCTTTTCCATTATCTATAACCCCGTCGCCATTTACATCAGCATCGGCTCCATCTAAAATCCCATCGCCATCACTGTCAGGATTATTATCGTTAGGGTCTAGGTCATCGGGTAAGCCATCCTTATCCTTGTCTGCTCGATTGTCAACGGTGTCAAGTTCATCGTTAACTCCATCGCCATCACTATCCGTACCATTATCAATAACGCCATCTCCATTTACATCAGCATCGGCACTGTCTTTTATGCCATCGCCATCACTGTCTTTTCCATTATCTACAATACCATCCCCATTGACATCGGCATCAGCTCCATCTAAAATCCCATCGTCATCCGTATCAGGATTATTATCATTGGGGTCTAAGTCATCGGCTAATCCGTCATTATCCTTATCTTTTGAATCATCTACGCTATCTTTACCATCTCTAACCCCATCTCCATCGCTGTCTTTTCCATTATCAATCACGCCATCGCCATCCACGTCGGCATCGGAGTTATCATTAATTCCGTCGCCATCCGTATCTCTTCCATTATCAATAATACCATCCCCATCTACGTCGGCATCGGCTCCATCCAAGATTCCATCGCCGTCGCTGTCACGATTATTATCATCGGGGTCTAACTCATCGGGTAAACCATCATTGTCTTTATCTTGACCATTATCAACACTGTCACTCTTATCACGAACCCCATCGCCATCACTATCTTTACCGTTATCAAGGACACCATCCCCATTTACATCAGCATCGGCACTATCTTTTATTCCATCGCCATCGGTATCTGTTCCATTATCTATAACCCCATTACCATCAACATCGGCATCAGCTCCATCTAAAATTCCATCGCCATCGGTATCGGGGTTACTCTTATTAGGGTCGGTATCGTCTGCTAATCCATCGTTATCGCTGTCTTTACTATCATCAATCGTATCATTCGCATCATTTATACCATCGCCATCGCTGTCTT
>Ga0256827_10000491_pt1 | contig 24513 bp, 17 predicted proteins | sample CV84metaG_FD_185977 | JGI IMG/M metagenome (GOLD analysis project Ga0256827, IMG submission 185977) | Hydrothermal vent microbial communities from East Pacific Rise, Pacific Ocean - CV84 | ecosystem: Environmental > Aquatic > Marine > Hydrothermal vents | place: Pacific Ocean: East Pacific Rise...
TGGCTTAGCGCACTATTAAGTATTTTCACATTTACTTTATACTGACGCAATTTCTCTGCAAGCTCTATCTTATAGGCATCTTGCATAGCTTTATCCTTTACCAATGATAATATCTCGGTAATCTCGTTTACAGCATCTACTCGTAACATAGGATCGTTATCCGTATCCTTGAATATACTTTTTGCATATTCATAGATGTACTCTTTCTTATTCTTAGCCCACCAACCTGTTCTATCAATCTTAAAATACGAATCAGGATCATGTTTTTTAGGTAAAGCAACAATCTGAACTAAAACACCAGCCTGCATCAAACGATATGAAGTTTTGTTTAAGGATAAATTACCTGCATCATCTCCATCCATTACCACAATGGCTCGTTTGGCTATCTTTTTTATTTCTGTTGCATGCCTCATGGTAAATGATGTTCCTAAACCAGCTACTGTGTTCAAATAGCCATTTTGTTGCATTCGCATCACATCGGTAGTTCCTTCTACTATGATAGCCGTTCCTGTTTCCTTAATCTTACGATAAGCTATATTAATTCCATATAGAATTAAGCTTTTATGAAACACAATATTCTCCTTGCTATTGAAGTATTTAGAATACTCAGAGTTATCATCAATTACACGTCCTGTAAAACCTAATACTAACCCTGTAGATGAAATTATAGGAAACATTAACCGATCAATATAATAATCGAAATTTCGGTCTTTCTTTTGGTTTATCAAACTTGCTTTTTGCAGTAAATCAAGTGAGTAACCTGCTTTTGTAGCTTCATTCAAAAGTGCATTGAAAGTGTTATCTGCGTAACCTATATGATACTGTTTGTATTCTTTTGGCTTAAACCGCTTAGAAATATAAGCTTTTGCTTCTTTATTTTTCTCCAATGATTGCTCAAAGAACTTCATTGCCCAGGCATTCACGGCCAATATATCTTGTCGCAATTGGTATTCCTGCTTTTCTTCTTCTGTAAGCTCTCGTTCTGGAATGCTTATATGGTATTTTTTACCAAGCTCCTTTATGGCTTCTATAAAATCGATGTTTTTAACCTTCATTAAAAAGCCTACACTATTTCCCGATTCACCACAACCAAAACAATGAAAGATATTCTTTGCTGGAGAAACCGTAAAGCTGGGCGTTTTCTCATTATGAAAGGGGCATAAACCGACACGATTTACCCCCTTTTCTTTAAGTTGAACATGCTCTTCTACTAATTCTAGTATTTCAGCCTTATCAATAATCTCTTGTACTATTTCGTTTGGAATCATACTACCACGCTCTTTTATTTAGTTCTTCAACAGAGCAGTAGTTACTACCTAGATAACTTACTAAATCTGATTTCTTATACCAGATCATTCTACTATCTTTTGCAAAGGGGATTTTTCCTTGTTCTCGATACCTTATTAGCGTTCTTTTACTTACTCTAAGAAACATAGCTGCCTCTTCTGAGTTCAACCAAACTTCTTGAAGTTCTTTATTCACTTTGTTGAGATTCTTAATATCGGCTCGTAGCTTATTAAAATCCTTATTATCAATGAGTTTAAAATCCATAATTATCACTTTAATATTCGTAAAAATCTAAAGTGCAATATTAGAGCGTCTTTTTCAATACATCGATACCACCCAATGACAGGTGGTATAAGATTTTTTAATAATAATTTTTATCAAGCTAATTCTCAATCATTTTCAATTATCCTTAATGTAATCTTCCATAACTTGATAAATTGATGGTTTAGTCAATACTTTTCGAGACTTTGCCTTGGATACCTTAGAATACAAGCCTTTAATTTCAACTCCAAAAACATTAGAAAGATCATTTACGAGGTCTTTAAGTGTCAACTTACCCCTCACCCCTTCAACCATCTTTGTTTCCTTCATTAATTTTGCTAGTTCAATTAAATCAATCACATTTTTGGACCACTTTGCATTGGAGGTTTTAATGGTAGTTGGACTTCTAAAATATTCACATTTTAATTGTTTAAGTAAATTGGATTTCAAAATTAAAAAGTCACAAACCATAGAGTTGGTATTTCTTATAAAACAGACAATTTCTTTTATAGTATCATCAAGTATTTCTTTTGCTTTTTTACAACAACGCTTTAATAGTTTATTAAAGACTCTCGAAGAAAAATAGTATTTACGTAATGATTCAAACTTGAATAACGCTTCCATAACATATTTGTATGCTAGAGGGTAATCATTAAGTGCTAAAAGATTATTATCTACTTCGTTTTCAAAGTTATCTTTTAATGAATTTAGATAATTAATATATTTTGTTAAACCATCTGATATTACATCATTATAACAATCTCTTGAGCTATTTTCGGATAATTCAAAATGCAAGTTTTGTTGAGCAATATTTGTCATTTTCATTTTTGTATTGTTAGATTTAGAATATCAAACATCTACGAAATAATGAAAATAAGTTACAGTATTTTAAAGATTTTTTATAACAATTTTTACCCTGTATAAACAAATTCTAACAAAGAGGCACTTACAATAATAAAATGAAACAAAACTTTTACACTATTCATCCATTATTGACATTGCTTTATCTAGTTCTTCATTAATTATCTTAGCATATATCTGAGTAATTTTAATATCATTATGATCAAGCAATTTGGAAACATGTTCTATACGCATTCCTTTATTTAATGCTCTAGTAGCAAAGGTATGCCTACTAGTATGAAACGTAAGATTAAATGGAAACTCAAGCTTTTTCCCTATCTCTTTCAATAGTGTATTACCTTGTGCATTCCTTGATGACTTCTTCTTAAAAAACTCTTCTGGATTGGCTTTATAATCATAGCCATTTATAAGTAAAGGGAATACATAATCTGATTTTTTAACTCCCCGTTTATTATATTTCCCAAGTATTGTTAGTGCCTTTTTAGGCAGCTTAAATTGATGTGTTCGACCTGTTTTTCGAATAACTTTTGTCAACCTTTGTTCCTTTTTATTAAAGTGCTTCCATTGCAAATCTAAAAGATCTGAAAACCTCAATCCTCCAGAGTATGTTGAGAAAATATACATATCATAAAACACTTCTTTCATTGTACCTTTTTTAGGCTTAAACTTTAGCAGTTTTTTAAATTGTTCATCATTCAAATAGGTTCTTGTTGAAGGCGCTGACTTAAATCTATACTTATTGAATGGATATAAATTTGCATCTACATGCCCCTCAATAATTGCTTGATTAAATATTAGCTTTATGGCCTTAAATTTTGCTTTTACAGTGTTAGTATTGTTTCCTATATCTTTGTATAAATAATTCTCATATCTCTTAATAAAATCAACATTAATATCATCAAAATAAAGCGGCTTATCACCAACATATTCTCTGAGCATATTGATTTGAGAAGTATAAGCTCGTATAGTTGATATCCCTCTACTTTTTTTCATTAATTCGAGTTGATCATCACTATATTCAAAAAACAGCTCTGGTCTTTTCCCAATGATTTCATCTCGAATACTCTTCGTAGTTGCATTCTTATTGCTAATTGCTAAATTCAACGCACAAGCCTCTGCTTCAGCAACTTTTGTGGATATAAAAGCATTCAACACTTGATAATTCTTCTCCGCTTTACTAACCTTCATAGTACGCTTATTCCAATTTCTTGGAAGCACAGATACACCTAAAGATATATACTTTGATTTACGATTTTTTGTAACTCTTAAAAATAAAGGAGCTTTTCCATTTTTCACTTTACATCGTTCTGTTCTAAGGACAATTTTAACTGAAGACATAGGCACTTTTTTTGTTCATTTGTATTAACAAAAGTATCAAAAATGGTAAAACAAATGGTAAAACATTTGTGTCTTCCTATGTCATTTAGAGTCACTCTATGTCATATGCAAAATTTCATATTTACCTGATTATCTATGAAATAGAGTGACATTAGGTGACATGCGATGACAAATGAATATTTCCGCCGGGATCACTGATTAACAAGCAAAATAGAGAAAATGCCTGAATTTCAAACATTCAGGCATTTTTTGCTTTCAAAACCTAGGCAAAATAGAGCAGAATAAACATATTTAAAATGTCCATTCCGTGTCCATAGCCATTTTAAATCGTGGCCACGGATACGGCTGTAATTCCTTGTATTTCCGCATTCTGCGTAGTAGATTTTTCTACATAAATCATACATTTGTCGCACTAAAAATTAAAGGAATTATGGAAATTAGAAGCACATTTAGCCAATTGTACTTTGTACGAAAAAACAGAAAGAATGCAAATAATGAAGCCCCCATCTATTTAAGGGTGCTAGTTAACGGGAAATCAGTTGATTTCTCAGTAAAACGCAGTATTAAAATTGATTTATGGGATCCTATTTCAGGCACCGTAAAAGGAACTTCTAAAGAAGTTAAGTCATTAAACAGATACCTCTTTGGAATTAAATCAGCAGTATATGAACATTACAGATCTCTAAGAGAATCTAAAAACTATGTAACTGCCACTGATGTAAAAAACTCATATTTGGGAATTACTGTGGATTCCCGAAAAAAAATACTTGTAGTATATCAACAACATATTGATGAGATGGAAGAGCTGAAAAACATCGACTACTCTCCTATTACCATCGGAAGATATGAAACCTCAATGAAACGATTGTCAAAGTATATCAAGAAAAAGTACAAAAAAAATGACTTTTATATTCAAGACATCAATCACAGCTTTATTACTAATTATGAAACACACCTCAAAATAAATTATCAAATTGCACATAATACCACGATTAAGTTTCTGAAACATCTCAAAAAGATTATACGAATTGCACTAGCAAATGGATGGATAAATAAAGATCCTTTTGTTAACATCAAGCTAAGTGAGAAAAAAGTCGACAGAGGTTTTCTAACTGATGAGCAACTGAGTAAAATTTCTAATCTTGAGTTTGAGACAGAAAGATTAGAAGAAGTTAGAGACTGTTTCCTTTTCTCATGCTTTACAGGATTAGCATACTCCGACTTAGCTCGATTAACTAAAGATAATATTGTCACAGGTACAGATGGAAATAGATGGATTAAAATTAATAGAAAGAAAACGAATGTTCGTAGCAGTATTCCTTTGCTCCAAATGAGTGAATCTATTCTGAAAAAGTATGAGAACAGTTTTTATTGCCAAGTAAAAGGAGTCTTGCTTCCTGTAAAGTCAAATCAAAGAATGAACGAATATCTCGGTGAAATTCGGAACCTTGCGGGAATTAAAATGGATTTAACTACCCACCTTGCACGACATACATTTGCCACAACTATTACACTAAATAATGATGTTCCTATCGAAACGGTATCAAAAATGCTTGGGCACTCTTCTCTAGCAACCACAAAGATTTATGCTCGGCTTTTGGATAAAAAAGTTGGACGAGATATGAGCAAGCTAAATGATATTTATAAACCAATAGAAAAATAAAGAACTTAAGAGTAAAAGCACCGTAGATCATTGTATCTACGGCGCTTGTTTTTAGTTAGTATCCTTTCTTCTTTAATAGTAATTTCTTGAATCAACTCCTCTCCTTACATAATCCTCCAAATCACTTCGTTTATACCACCATTGATTGGCAGACTTAATAGCTAATAATTCACCCGATTTCCGTTTCGTATGAAACCATGTTGTCTTACGACTTAGAATCTTCATAGCTACAACTTGTGGAACGTATTCACCCAATTGAATCAATTCTTCCTTTGGTGGTTCTGTCTTTGCATACATAGCTTTTCTTACTGCATTCTCTACAATTCCTTGCAACTGATCTTTATCGATCATAATTAATAACTTTTCGTTTTGCATTTTACTTATTGTTTAAATTAATAATTTGAAAGGACAAAAGTATTGGATGCAAAGTTTTGATTGCTCTATATGATCTCCACATATAAAAGCAATTACTAGTGTTTGTAATATTGACAAGGCCTACTCTCTCTGCCCTTCATACCTTCGCTACTATTTATAGGTATTGAACTTAAGCTACTAGGCCATGACTCTATCATAACCACGGAGATATACGCACACATGGTTGAGGAACATCTAAAATCTGCTGTTGACAAATGGAATCGGTTTTAGGGTTAGGATTGGCTTCTTTTTCTTACACATCTCACTTATTAATACACTTGTTTTTTTGTTTAAACTATATACAACAGTTTGAATATGTTGCGTGCCGAACTTTAAAGCTAACCACATTAGATTTACAAATACTGTTTATTTAATGTTATATCTTTCATAATTACAACCAATTGCGGCATGCACTATCTTTTTTTATTTGGCAGAATTGTTATTCTTCTGCTTGAAAATATTCAAATAATCTAGTAACCAATGCTTCTAACAAAGGGGTCGTTAAATCAAGGACTTCTATATCTCTTGACTGATCAATCGTTTTAAAACCATGGGCTTTATTGCATCTTACGATATAAAGCAAGTCTACTAAGGCGTTCAATTTTTGAATATCAATTTGTGGATTACCAGAATTTTCTACAAGGTTTAATCTTAATAACTCATCAAACTCATGGGTGTTCATTTGGCCTCTGCGTAATAAATCACGAACATTAAATATAGAAGCTATTCTAAACAAATTACTCATTTCTGCTGATGGAAATAAATCAATCCAAGATTTATATGGTAATAATCCTGCGCAATATCGTATGGTAATTCTTTCCGAAAGATTTCTTTGGTTGCGGATCGCAATTAAATCATTACGTTTCTCTTCATACATTACATTAAACGCAGACCAAAGTGCATCAAATTTATCGAAAGAGGTTTGAACTTTATTTGCTCTTTGTAAATGACTCTCTATCAAATCTATTCTCATCTTTTATCTCTGTTTTCAATAGCTGTTACCTTATCAGAAGGTAAACTAGAATATATTCCGCTAACTTTTTTTGGTAATGCAATCATATACTCTACAATCACATTAACTAATTCAAATAGTTTTCCAACTGTTTCTGCATCATCTGTGTCAATTTGACCAGGATGTACAGCTTCATTACCTGTCACTCTAACTATATCCAATGATTGCTGAACAATAGTTGGAAGTCCTTTTTGCACTAAACTTGCAATATCTTTATTAATATTTTTACCTGATTCTCCTAACTCCTCACACAATACTTGGATTGACAATCTCAGAAGTCCTGCTGCACCTCTTGGTGATTTTGTATGAATTGAAGCAGCCTCTAAATATATTTTCTTGACTGAATCAGGCATTTCTGGATTTGGAAATGGAGCATTGCCATTTTCAGGGTAATACATCTTACGATATATCCATAAAGTATTCTTTTCACAATGTTGGCAAAATCCTACCTTTATCGCATTTTGGTCTTTTTGTGAGTATGCACTACTATCCCAGTCAATATGCCACCAATCTTGCTTAGAAATCGTTCCGCAATGTGGACATGTAAATGATTTCCCGTAAACTTCTGGTTGTAAAAATTTCATATTCTTTTGTTTTATTGTTTTGTAAACAGTGGTTTTTTCAATTTTGCACAACGTTCTATATATGTTTTGTACATGAAATAAAAAAACTGCATTCAAATTCCTGCACTTAGCCAAATTTGCAATTTTTACCTTTAAAAATCATTTATACGAAATTGTAAATTTTGCGGACTTTGAACAAAGTAAAATTTTAAAATCTATCACAAAACCCGTATAAAATATACATTTTGTTGGGCTTAGTTTTTCTTTCTTTTCTTCTTCTGTGTTTTTTCTTTCTTAAAATAATTCTTATGTAATTCTTCCACATTAATTAATGGAAGATTAAAACCACCAGAAGAAGTCATAGATGTAATATTAAAAATTGTTGTTCTTAAAAAAGTTAATAAAATACCTAAACTTCTAAATTGAATTGAATTATCAATTAATTCATTTTCAATATCTTTTGAAACTTCAAAATGACCTTCTACAACAATGTGAAATTCATTTTTATCCTTGTCATCACTTGGTTCTACAATATCTAAATTTAAAATCATAATATGATCTCTATCATTCTCAGTATGAGTGAGTATATTATATTCAATATTATAATCCAAATCTGGATTATCAATAAAATGTAAATCTTCACCAAATTTTGTATTATAATATATTGCTCTTATAGCTAAGCTATGCACTTCTATTTCATTATTAAATATCTTATTTTCCATTTTCAAATTGACATTAAATCATTTTTATAAGATAATACATCCGACTTTTTTATTGAATGTGTAAAAGTTTCTTTTTTGTTTTTATAGATTACTTTATTTTTTATTTCTGAATAACTATTTGTAAAATTATTTTGATTTAAATTCCATAGTTTTACAAAAAGCTCTTCTGAATTATCATAATCATTTAAATCATAGAATTTTGTTTTGTGTTCATCTTTAGATAAAACATCTGGTGTTTGAATAACAATATTTAGTGCATTTTGAAAAAGGGCAATATGTTCCATATTTAACTTTCTTCTAATGTTAAGTAACGCACTAATAAAAGGTTGCTTTAACCCTGTTCTTTTAGAGAGTTCTTCTTGTGTAATATTTTGTTCTTCTATAATTTCGATTATTGGACTTAATAATCGAGATTGTACCATATTTGCTTCATATTCTTTGTCAAACTTAGTATTATTTATTTCTGCTCGTATTTTATTCAATAATGTCATAATTATAATTTGAAATTATTTTATATCTTTTGTTTAATCTATTGCCATTATTTTGTGATGTTTTATGTATATATAATTCAGACATAACAATACACTGTTTTTTTCCTTTTCGTTTAGTCACATTACATAGAATTCTATCATTTTCTCTATTTTTAAACGGTTTCATTGCTTTAGTGTTGTATGGTTCATCTCCATATTTCTTTGATTTTAAACCTTCAATAATTTGTGCGAAAATAAGTTTTATCTCTTTTCCGTGACTTGGGTCTTCCAAAACATAAGCCATAAATTTAGGAAGAAAACCTACTTCACAACAAATAATATATTTTGTTCCTTCTGCCAATATTACTGCTTTTCTATTATTCAACTTTATAACTTATTAGTTATAATCTTTTGCAAGATTAATCTATTTTTATTTAATTAACAACAACTTTATACTTTTTAACAATTTCATTTTGTCATTTTTTCTCATATTAAGCCCAACATTAGTATATACGTAAGTTCCATTTACTGTCGTCTATCCCATTTTTATTCTTATAAATCAGTCATATACAAAACATAACAAACTATTACTATTTTATATAATACAAACGGAAGTTCTAAAAATGGAATTTCTGCATATTTACATTTTTTTATTCACCCGCTAAGCTACAAAAAAATAGAACCCAATGGTAAATAAATGCTTAAGAAATTATTTAGAATCATTTAAGTATATAAAACATCTTTCCAAAACAATTTTTTCTTTCAATACCTATTTTTTGACAACCGCTACTATTTCATCTATTGTTTCTTTTAGTGGGCAATTTAATCGCACAGGCACAACCTTTAGGTGCAACAGATTATTATACTCAAACTCCTCCAAAGGTGTTGTGAAATTTTCACTATAAGGATATAATAGGATGAGTTTTGGTATTATATTCTCTTCTTCATTTTCATAAAAGTGAGTCTTATCTTCATATTTTTTGCCATAGGCATATAGTTGATACATATCTGACTGACTGATACCATAGTTTTTTCGGCTATTATCCTGATCTATCATTTTCCATTTGGTATCTAGTACCCACTTTGATTGTGCTGCGGTTCTCACTACAATATCGGGGCGTAAATTAAACTTAGTAGCATTCTTATGTTTTTCAACTAATGTTTTTCCACGGTCCTGTAACGATACATCCGAATCATTCAAATATTTTTTAAATCCATGACCAATGTAATCTTCAAAAATACGTTCCATTGGAAATAAAATTGCTTTATTCAAACTCTTACCTTTAAAATTGGTAAAGGACTCCCCTTTCAGAAAAACCTTAGACCACTGAAGTACCATTTTATAATGTGAAAAAAGACGATTTGCATTCTGTACGAGAATAAAATCTCTATCGATATGTTTGGATTCTTCAATTTCATCCAACATACCCAAATAAGTATGTATCTGAATTTTATTCTTTGGTGAACGTGTTTTATGTAACAAATATGCTAAACAAGATTTAATAATTCTATTCTGTGGAATATTCTCATTAAACTCATCATAGTTGACAAAGAAACGCTCTTTATGAATCAAATTATGCTGTATCTGTTTTGAAAAATCTAAGGATCCCTTTAAGAAATTCTCATTCTCATTTTTGAGAACATAATGCTTACGTATTCCACGCTTAATTAAGATATCTAGCTCATACAAAAACGTCTGAATAAATATCTCAAGTATTGGGAAGCGAGCTGTTTTTAATTGGGCATTATCAATACTCTTAAAAGGGGAATCTTTCAATTGCCTAAGCATTCTAAGAAAAACCTTTCGAGTTTCTATTTTCTGATCTTCATCCTTATCAAGATAAATCTTCGGTAAAATCTCAATACTCGTTTTATCACGAGTTTCAATTACCCCAACATAATTTTTTACTCGTATATAATCCTTTGCTTTTTTACGGTGAACTGAAAAAGCATTATCAATTTCAATATCATCATCTACATTCTCAGCAATAAAGTTACGCAAGCTATTAAAAGAGTTTTCTTCAATATAAATATCATTGAAGGTATCTTCTATGCCTGGATAATCCTTTTTACAATGGATAGACCCAAATTCACGAATACTATGAGACTTACTCATTTATTAGCTAATTACTGGTTTATCATAAATGTATATAAATGCCTCTTTTGGTATTTTATCATATTTCTCAGCAACTAGATTTGGATTTACTTCAAATATAGTAACTTCCTCATAATCTTCTAAATCCTCACCGAACAAACTTTTCTCCTCACTTGATGAATAACTTTTAGTTTGCTGTACTAACTTCATGTCATCTTGCTTTCCCCATTTCTTATTATCTCCCAAAACTAGCTGGACTTTTTCCCAATCATTATAGAAATACTCCTGCAATAATGGAATAATCTCATTTCTAAAAGATTTACATAATTCATCATAGGTTTTAACCTTCAAAAGGTAAGAATGACCAATAGTATGGTCGCGATCGAATAAAAATTCTATTCGCTCATTAATAATCGCTAAAACCTTTTCTAAATCAATTCCTTCAATTATTTTACCATGTAATAAGCTGGCATCTGGCATCACTTCAATAAACTCAAATCTTCTTCGAAGTGCTGTATCGAGAAGAGCAATGGAACGATCCGCAGTATTCATTGTTCCTATGATACTGAGATTCTTTGGCACTGTAAATTCTGTTTTAGAGTAAGGTAACACAACGGATAACACCCCTCTCTTATCAGCTTCGATAAGCGTAATTAACTCCCCAAATATCTTGGCAATATTTCCTCGATTTATTTCATCAATAAAAATAGCATAGTCGGCATCAGGATTTTGCTTTGCCTCCATAGCCAATCTTTTAAATACACCATCAGCTATTTCATAAGTCACATCACCATCCTGTTGAGAATCATTAATTACGGGCTTTATTCCTTCTATAAAATCTTCGTAAGTAAATGATTGATGGAATGTTACAAATTCATATCGTTTTACTTCAAGCAAATCATTATTTGAATAAGATTCTAGCTCATCTTTTATAGGTATTAATTCAGGTACTAAACTTTCAACTTCACTATATAAAACTTGCCATCTACCATCTTTTAGCTTGTTGAATATCTGCGGGTTATTTCTTTTTACTAACGCTATATTCTCACAAGTATCAACCGTATGTGCATTTAATTTCCCATTAACTGCTGATGAAATTGATTTTGAGTTTGAAAGTTCTGCTTTTACTATTATATATTCGTGCTCATATATATGCTTAGGCAAAGAATCACCCAAATCAAGTAAAGCAAGTGCTATTACTTCCCACCATGTTAAAGCTTTAATCCTATCAACTAAATAATCTTTTTTAGAAACATCCTGTCCTTCGGAGGTAAACCTATTCATATACTTATTCTGCAATGTATAAGTCTTTCCTGTACCTGGAGGACCATATAGGATTTGATTAACTGATGTAATTTCCTTTTTCGTAATTTTCATTATACCTAAAAGGTTTTCGTAATATGTTTCATATTCAGGGTTCCTTGATGGATATGGAGTAATATCAGTTAAGGTTTTCAAGGGAAAGCTAAAATCGACTTTCCAAAACCCTTTTTGTTTCCAATTAATTTTTCGTTGTTTTTTAAAACCATCCTTATTACTATTTTCATAGTAATAATCTGAAGTTACAATTCCATAACCAACTAGCTCACTTCGGCCTTTCTTTACAATAATTACATCTCCAATATTTATTTTATTTGCAAAGTCATCATTTGCACAAACATCATTCTTTTTTGAGCCATCTCCTCCATATGCTTTAATCAGTGCAGTTCGTATTTCATCGCCGTTTTGATATTGTTTGACATCCCCAATATCTGCCCAACCAAGGCCCATTATTCCTTTTTCATAAAACTCATCCCACATAACCGCATTCTCACCAGGAGAATATAGCCAGTATCTAGTTTTTGAATTCCCCTCTTTATTCAAATGATATTTATTTTTAATAAACTCTCTAATTGAATTTCCCACTTCTTTTTCCAACACTCTCAATGCATTTACTATTTTTCTAGGCAAATCTTCTTCATGAATATAGAAAGATGGCGTATATCGTAAACTTGTACTTTCATACCAGTCAAACCATTCTATATGCTCATTTGTTTGTTCTTCAGTATTGTAAATAAAGGAATTATAGAATGCTTCTTTATTATTTTTATTCTCGAAATGAATAGCTACTGAAATTTGATAATCAGCGTAAATTTCATAATGTGCAGTTCTATTTCCAATAATACCAAGATGGTCCTTTATCCAAACATGTCCCGTTTTAGTTTGCCCAAATTCAAAATCCTTAATAACTGAATCATCTTCTTTAATAAGACCTTTTACTTGTTCTACAAGTTTTTCCAATTCCTCTTTAGTGATTTTTTTTGCTTTCATATCAAATACATATCGTTCAAAATCAATAGAATTATTCTTACGAAATCCTGACTTGCGCGTTGAAGCCAAGCGTTTCTTAATAGTTTCAAATATCACCGCTTTCTCCTCAGAACTAAATTGAGTACTATCAAGGTAGTTATAATGTTCTGGAGACTTACTATTAAAACTAACAATATTACCATCAATAGGCTCGGTAATTAATACTCCATATTTTCCCTTTTTATAATTTTTATAGAAACTCCAACAATACGTCTGACCTATTAAAAAAACTAACTTATTCTTATATGCTGTAAAAACTAATCTTGGGTCACCGGGCTGTAAGTTAAAATTCTTTATTATTTCTCTCAAAAAAGTGAAATATGCATCAACCTCCTTAGTATTAAAGCTTGCTAATATTTTATGAAAATCTGCATTGCTCTCATTAGCCATTTCTTCAAGTATTTGAAATTGCTCCTTCGTTGCTTTGAAATTCGTTCCCTGATTACCTCCATTAAACTTTTCAAATTCAGGAAGCATCTCTATCTCATGTTTATATATTGGATTATCAGCTAGATTGTGGGTAATCTTAATATCCACTCCTTGCCAATCTTTTTGCTCTTGTTCAATTAAATAGTAATCATCCTTTTCATACTCCTTTTGATACACTTCTGAAGCTACTTCTCCCAAAGCATAACAGCCACCATCATCACCTGTAATCCAAATGATAATTTTATCTCCCTTTTTAATAGAGTTCTTATGCGCCTTTACTCCCCAACTATTTAAAGCTTTATCATTTAATGCAGATACTACATCATATATTTTTAAACTCCCCTGAAAAATCCAATATTCAGGATCCATTCCTTTATCCAATACACTATAAAGAATATCTTGAGCCAAAAGAAGATGATTTTCCCCATTATAGTACTCTGGGATATATGATTTCACCATTTCAATAAGCTCACTATCTTGAGATACATATCCATCAATAAATTTAGATACAAGTTCTAGGTAATGAATATACTTTTCTCCTGCTCCTACAGTTTTCTCCCCTAATAATTTACATAACTTTTGATAAAATGAATTCTTGTAGAATGTGTATTTCTCTGGATATTGGAACGTTAGATAGGTTGAAATTGCTCTCTCATCTTGAAATCCATTTTTGTCTTTTTTAATTCGGTGAAATAACTTTGCACTTTCTTTCGTAAAATAGTTAATTCGCTCTTTCAAAGGCTGTTTACCATCATATAAAGAAACGAATAGCTCCCTAGTTTCTTCAGGAAAAGCTTCACTCATTTCTTTAACTACTCCTAGAGCCAATGGATAAATCAAATTTGAGAATTTTACATCTTTTATTTCTTTATACCAATCATCAACATCTGTATTTGGCCTTCCTTTATATTTTTCAACTAATTCCCATTTATATTTTTCATCCTGCATTTTATTTCGGCGAATGACCTCCTTATAATCTGAAATCAATTTAAGGTAAGTTCTATCTTGATTATTATTTTCCACTTTATCTATTTCTATTCTATCTGCTGATAAGCTTAAAAATCTTTTAACAAACTGCTCAATATCATCAATACTTGTGGGTAGCTTGATACTTACCTCAGCACTTCCATATTTCTCAATAAATTTAATTTTTCTTACCTCATTAAAACCATCACTTTTTTTAGGTGAATATGACCAATGAATTGAGTAGTCTTCCTTCTGTTTATGTGCTTCAACAAGAGGGCCTCCTCTATCTTCTTTATAGCTTACAACATACCAATTATCATTTTCTTTCCAATCTATTAATAAAATCCAAAAAGCTACACCTTTATGGCCTCTTAATAAAAAAGCTCCAACAATTGGCTTATTATCTGCAAAGGAATGAAACTCTTTTATCCCTTCATCAAAGCTCTTTTCAACTGAAAATAATTTGTTTTTTAGAGTACTATACTCCTTTATCAACTCTGAAATTCTAATTGCTACGCTTTTTTTCATAATCTATCGAATTATAATAATCAATCTCTTCAATTTACTTCTCAATACTTCCAGTCCACATGCCTAAATGGTAAGCGATTTAACTCATCTCTATGGAAACGCCATTTAGGCATATTCTGGTCCATTAGTTTAACAAAATGCTCATTATGCTTTCGTTCCAACAAATGTACTAATTCGTGAACAACAATATATTCCAAGCATTCTATGGGCTTTTTTGCTAACTCTAAATTCAACCTTATTTTTTTAGACTCAATAGTACATGACCCCCATTTGGTCCGCATTTTTCTTATTTCGAATTCGTTTATCTCCACTCCAACTTCCTTTTCCCATTTAGCAATTATTTTAGGTAATACTTTTCGCATCGCTTCTCGATACCACTCATCCAATATTTCCCTTCGCTTCTCGATACTTGTATTTGGACGAATATACAATTCTATTTCGTGATGCTTTAAGACAACTCTTGGCTTCGAATTTACCTCTATCACTTTCAACAGATAACGTTTACCTTTATAATAATGGCTCTCTTTAGTAAGAAATTCACGAGGAAGTTCTCTTTCTTGTTTTCTAAAAATCGCTTGTTCCTTTCTTATCCATTTTAGTTTGCTAATTGCAAAAACACGTATGGTATCCAAATCCATCCTTTCAGGGGCAGCAATTTTCACTTTTCCATCTGGTGGATAAACACTTAAATGAATATTCTTAATATCCTTTAGCTCAACCTCAACCCTTATATCTCCTAATTCTATCTCGGACATTAGTACTCCCTTTGTTCAATAATAATCTTAAAAATATACTCAACCTTTTCTTCTATACCATATTTTGCTTGTGGCTCTCCCGACCAATTCGCTTCTTTAGCTGTTTCATAGGAAACCAAAATCTTATATATCTCCGCTTTTATCACTCGTTCTTTAGCTATATTTCCTCTAAAATTATCTCGTTTCACTCTATGAACGCCTGCATCTATTAGTAATGCGAGTTCAGCATCATGTCCCAAATTATTATAAAGTGCTCTCTGAGCAGCGGTCTTTAACTCTTTAGGCATATCATCACCCACTCCTTCATTCACTTGTTTTGCCAGGTCGGCAATCTTCTGCAGGTATTCTTCATATGCAATTGAATGAAGCTTTCGTTCTTTTATAATCTCATCCAAAAGCTTCGACATTTTTTCATAATAAGCTGGGTCAATTAAATGCTCCTTGATAATTTTGCTTCGAACGTTGTTTTCAATGGTTTCAGCTACAGCATCATGATTTCCTTTTAATCCTGCTCCCAACGAATCAATCGCATCACCAATACCCGTTTTTACAATAATATCGAGTAAGGGCATATCACCAAATGGCGAAATAGTTTCTGGCTCATCGGCTCGGATATAGGTATCAATTAGATGACGCATATCGGCTTCATAACTCTTAAGGTCGATAGTTTCCCCACTCGCCTTACGAATCACTTCACGAAGTTTAAGATAAAAATCTAGTTCTTCCTTTATCTTTTCTATTTCAGCAATTGAATAACCCGCATCCTCTAAATCATCAGCAATATTTGCAAAAGCTCTAATTAAAGAAACGGTTTTCTTATATAACGAAGTTCGTTGTGGCTCCTTGGCTTTTAAGTCTTCTGCAATTTCAGTATTGCCACAGAAATAACGAATAAATGCCATATCATCTCTTGGTGCTTCCACAGGTTCGCATAATAAAGCAATCTCTTCTAAAGCATTATCTAACTTCTCTTTTCCAAGCTTTAATCGATCTTTTATTAATACATCTACATCCTCCTCATCAAATCCATCATAATCAAGCTCCGAAGTATATACAGCAATAGAGTTTTCAACCTTCTTAAACAAATCCATATAGTCCACGATATAGCCAAACTGCTTATCGTCTCCATCTAGTCTGTTTACCCGACATATTGCTTGAAACAAACCATGGTCTTGCATGCTTTTATCAATATATAGATAGGTGCAACTTGGCGCATCAAAACCAGTAAGTAATTTTGAAACCACAATTAGCAATTTCATTTGCGCAGGCTCTTTCTTAAATTTCGATTTAGCCCAGTCTTCGTAAGTTTCTGTTTTCGATTTATTGGGCTGCGCAACTACATCCTTAAGAATATCTTCATATAATTTATACATAAACTCCCGATCAGTATCCGTATTTGCACCAACATCCTCGGTAGTAATATCACTTATATTAGGACTGTAGGAGGTAACAATTGCACATCTGTTTCTAAACTCAGTATTTTGAAATAAATCGTAATACTTACAGGCTTCGAGTATGGAACGAGCTACTAATATTGCATTTCCTCTTTGCGAACTAAGGCGCGGTTTTGTACCAAAATCAAAAACAATATCAGCTACCACCTTTCCCATTCGCGACCGACTGCTGAGTACTTTCTGCAAAGTTCCCCACTTTTTCTTCAGTTCGGTACGTTGGTAATCATTTAAGGCTCTTGTTTTGGACTCAAACCATTCGTCAATGCGCTTTGGCGATGTCAATTCTTGATTTATATCGCGAGCTTCGTATATTAAATCCAATATCACTTTATCCTCCACCCCTTCGTTGAATTTATAGGTATGGATATATTTCCCAAAAACTTCAAGACTTGTTTTCTTATCATTTTTGAGCAATGGCGTACCCGTAAATCCTATAAAAACCGCATTGGGCAACATGGCTTTCATTGTTTTATGCAGTTTGCCACTTTGGGTACGGTGGCATTCGTCCACAAAAACGAATAATTCACCAACGGTTTTTGTTGGCTGACTTTTAAGCTCTTGAATAAATTTATTGAAGCTTTTCTCAGAGCTCGATTTTGATGTAGAACCAAATTTATGCACCAAAGAGCATATCAAACGTGGAGTCGCTTGCCCCAATTGCTTCATTAAGTCCTTACCACTCCTTGTGCGGTATATTTTTTCGTCAGCATCGGTAAAAACGCTTTCTATTTGTTTATCGAGTTCATCTCTATCAGTAAGAATAGCAACACGTGCATTGGGGTTATTTTCCAATATCCATTTTGCTAAAAAAACCATCACAATACTTTTACCACTTCCTTGGGTATGCCATATTATTCCACCTTCGTACCGCTTAATATATTTTTGTGCTTCTTTAATTCCAAAATACTGATGTACACGCGGCAATTTCTTTTGACCTGCATCAAATAATACAAAGTTGTGTATTATCTCCAAAAAGCGCTCTTTATTACACATTTTGAGCAGATACTTATCCAATAAATTGCGGCTGTTATCCTCTATATCTTCTTTCCAGGTGAGGTAATACTTTTCGGGAGTTCCGATAGTACCATAGCGTAGGCCTTCGGTATCATTTCCTGCAAATAAGAATTGCACGGTTGAAAAGAAAGGTTGAATAAAGCGATCTTGCTGATTGGTAATATTCTGCCTAACGCCCTCATTAATCCCCACTGTACTGCGTTTAAGCTCAATCACGGCCAAGGCAATTCCATTTATATACAACACCAAATCAGGGCGTTTACTTCTGCTACGCTCGTCCGACGATTTATATTTTACACTTACCTCCTCAGCAATAGCAAAATCATTTGAGGCAAAATTGTTCCAATTAATCAGATGAACCGTTTCGTAATTCTCCCCCGCTTCCACTTTTACATTTACTCCAAAACGCAATAATTGATATACATTTTTATTGGTGGTATATAGGTCATCGTTAAAACTATTGGCAACCGATTTAAGGCTATGAATGGCTTTGCTAATTTGATTAGCAGCATAGCCCTTCTTAGTTAAATATACCGTAAGTAATTCTTCTTCAATATTGCTATTGCCTTCTCGCTCTTGCCAATCGCCCAGATAGGTATAGCCAAGTTCGTTCTGAAAAAGTTTTACTACCCTATTTTGGGTTATGCGTTCAATTGGGGCTAGTTTGCTCATATTAATTTATTAAACTCTACACAAAGATTATTTATAGTACTAATCACTTCACTTTCATTATAAATAGCGATATACGAATCATCATTATATTTAAAATCCAACTTAAAGGATCTTTTTTGTAGAATATCAATTATTCTTGGGTCATATTTTTGAGGCAACTCTCTATCAAAAAAACGAATTTCATAATTACCCTTTAATAAATATCTTATGTTAATAGCATAATTTGATTTATTAAAATTCCATTTATCAATAACAACACAAGGCTTTTTATCATAAGCAACTGTTGCAGATTCAAAACTATTTGTGAAAGGTGTAAATGATTTTCCTACTATTTTATCAAGATATAATAAATAGGTATAAAACTCTAAATGAGTATGGTTCGACTGGGATTCTTTATACAGAAGCAGTTCACCATTTGCTTTCTTCATAATAAAACCTTGTTTACAGTAATTCATAAATTCAGGTCGTTCAATAAAACTCATTCGCCAACCTGAAGGTTTATGATTATTTCTTATTTTATCTAGTGAATCTACAATATTTTTTGAATCAAAATCTTTATCATCAAACACTTCTTTAATCAATTTACGCTTTTTATGCCATTTTACTTTTCCAGAATAATTGTGTGGTGGCAACCTTAAGATACGCTTCCAACTATAGTCACGAAGATTCTTAGAAGTGGTTAATAAATTAAACCTATCTGCAGATGCTCCTAACAAATAGTTTCCTTTTGATAACACTGCTTTAGCCCATAAATAATTCTCTATTTTATTTGGATTATCAATAAAAACACTCTTAACTTTTTTTACATAATCATTAAAAGCATTGAAATACTCATCATTTTCAGAATCAACCCAATCACAGTTATTGTTAATTTCAAAATACTCCAAAACACCTGAATACTCAAAAATAAATAAGATTTGCCCTTTAAAATATGAGTGTTTCTCCATATCGAAAATTACATCTTTCCATGCAGGTTTCTCAAAAAGATTAGCTTTTATTTTTTCTTCTTGAACCTGTCTTTCATAAAAGAATTTAATATTAATATTCGATCTTAATGCCGTTATTATTTCACCATTATTTACTTCTGATATCAATCTGTCAATTTCAGATATTCCTTTTACATAATCTTCGGCTTTATCAAATTCAACATTCTCAGTTAGATTAAATACAACTCTCATCCAATCGTTTAGTCCTGTATTATCTTCATTATTTATTAAAAGAAATTTCAAATAAGCATAAACTCTAATATGCTCAACCATTGATAAATTATATGAAATTAGTTTTTCAAATATTTCAACTTCATTGAAATAATATTGAAAATCTGGTTTTAATCTGACTTTAATAGTATCATCATTATTCACTAGTATATTCAATGAGTCAATAATAAAATTAACAGACTCTGTGGTTATACTATTTATTTCTAGGTATTTATTAAAGCTTATTTTATTTGTAACAGAAAACTCTTTCTGAGTACTTAGCAAAAATTCAACGTTTTTATCATATTTATTTGAAGTAGCATAAGTTGATACAATACAAAAACGAATAAAATTCATTATTTTCTTATCAATCCCCTTATTCTCAGTATTCTTAGTATAAGCCCAAAATAGGTTCGACCATTTTGTATCAATATTGTAAGAAAAATACTTAGCAGTCGATACTTCTACTTCACTGTTCTCAATTATCAACATTCTTTTATTCGGAAAAGTTAGCTCTTCTTTTATGTGTTGTAATAGTTTAGCTTTAAAATTTTCAAACGTAGTCAATGGCATACCACGTGAATTCATTTTAATATACAAGTCATCTGAAAGATTAAACTCATTTAAATTTAACATCAAAAAAGTAATTATTGGCTTATCATTACTTGTCAATCTTTCATAATAGTTCTCTTTTATTTCTGAGTCTTTAAATTTTTCATGAATAACATCAAGCATATTCAACATTGAACTTATTGTAGGGTCGTTCTTCCATGATAAATAAAAACCACTTTTATCCTTCAAGGTTTTTGATAGTAAACCTTGACTATTTCGGTTATTATCATCATCAAGTAATTTTAATAAATCAACACTCGTATTTACTAAAAGATCACAAAATAATTGAGAACTAGTTCTGGTTTTATAAGAGAATCTAGATATTTTGTTGTTAGAAGATTTTTCAATAGCTACCCACATCGCAAAATCATTAAATTTATTTTCTTTAATAGCTATATACCAATGAAGTAAAAATAAAGTAGTTAACCGTTGTTGCCCATCGAGTGGAATAAAGTTATTATTAAACAAACTTCCATAAACAAAATCTAAGTCTCTATTTGCAATATTGTCATCTAAATACTTTTTTAGAGCATCAATAAAATCATTTTGAATATCTTCTTGTTCCACTCTACCTTGTACATAATCCCTTTGAATAATTGGAATCTCAATATTATAGTTCTTATTATTTATCAACTGATAAAAGGACAACCTTTCTCCTAATCTTATATCATTCATAATTAATCTTTATTAATAATTAGGTAATCTTTCAACATCTTTTTTATTGCATTTAAGTAATCATCTGCATCTGATTGTGTCCAGTTTTGATTATCAATAATATGCCTACTGCTATATGATTTTAAAAATACATTTTTTGTACAAATAGGAACAAATACACCTCGCATATCCTTACCGATGATTATACTTCGCTTTACAGGAAAAAAGGCATTACCATAACTTCTATTTGTAGCTGCATCTAAAAGGGCCAAGTTAGAAATTGTATCTTTATTATCAAATTCTTTATCTTCCTTAAAATACTTCTCCATAAGATTATGAACTTCTGTAAACTTATTATCGTTAATTTCGGAAGCCTGTTTCAATTCTAATAATGGATATAATATTTTTTTATTTTTACTCTTTTCAATTTTTATTCTTTGATTATCAATATCAGTTTCTTCAGTAAAATATAATAACAAATCATCCACCCATTTTTTTCTTTCCTTCTTATCAATACTTTTATCATTTTGTGAACGAATGTGTTCAATATCCCAAGCTTTATTTTTAAGTAAATGAAATGGAAAACGAATATTCGATTTATTCTGTATTAGTGTTTCTATATTAAATAGTAAAAGAACCTCCCAGACTTCTTTTCTATTTTTATATCCTATTGTGTCTATTTCATAATTAATAATACTAGCAATTTCCTTTTTCAGATTCTCTTTAAACTTAATTTTACTCTCTGTTTCAGACAGATTAAGTACTTTTGTAATTTCATATCCATTATGAACTAAATAACCGATGTAATGATATATTTCATCATTATTAAACCATTCATTAAATTTAAGAAAATAGTCTTTTACAAATTTCCAAATTGAACTAATGTCAGGTTTTTTATTTTCTAACTTATATTTATTGAATTCATCTATAAATTCATAGAATGTGTAGAAATACTCATCTTCTGATTTTTTTTCCATTAACAAATCAAAAATAAATTCAATTCGAGTAGAATATTCTTTTGTACCTTTATAAATAAAATACCAAAAAGAATCATCTTGTAAGGTCTGTTCTATCTCATCCCATTCCTTTGATATTTGAATTTGGCTATAAATCACCTCATTATTCCCCTCAAAGTTTGTTGAATTCAGAAATAAAGCTCGTATCAACTCTGCATTTGTCAATGGTATTTTCCCAATATTTAATCTGGAAAACACATCAACCTGCTTTACATTATCTTCTATTTCATACCATATTACTTTAACAGGATTATCTTTATCCTGCTTTGCTAAGAATATATCAAGAAATCTATTTATCTCATTAAAATCCAATTTACTAAACCAATCCTTTACTGTAGTATAAGCTTCCGAAATATAATAATAATCGATATTATCTGAACTTGGTTTAATATCATTCAGAAACTCCTGAACATGTGGTCTAGTTTGATATTTAATAATAATGTTATCATTTTTGTAAGCCTCTATCATTGGACGTCGTAAATGTTCATTTACTATAAATGATAATATGATTCGAATTGTTGTGAGTCTTTGTTGTCCATCAATAACTTCATACCATTTATCATCAGACAAATTATTTTTCTTAATTCTTTCTTCTGAAATTGGTTGTACAACAATTGGTTGTAAACAGTAAAAATCATTATCCTTACATGTATCTTTAAAACTCCAAATATCATTCAATAGGTTTTTCACTTGTCTAGAATCCCATCTATAGCCACGTTGATAATCTGGAATAAAAAAATGCATTCCTAATAAATTATACAAGGTTTCCAGCCTTAAACTATCATTTTCGATAACATCTATTTGTTTAATCATTTTTTTCTTTTTTATTCAAAGCATTTATTTAATTCATCAACATGGTCGGTATCATAGTCGGTATCATGGTCACCAAGCATCCACTTACTCCATAGATTACTTATTAAAATACTTCCCCAACAGCCCCTTTATCACCTCCAAATCATGCTCTTTGTCTCTTAATAGTTCTTTATTGCTGGTGTGTGATAGTTGGGAATAATCGATAGTAATTAGGTCTATTCCGTTTTTAGGAAGCAAATCTTTTCTTCGTTCGTCATAGATTTTGCGTTGTTCGCCACGCGATACTCCGCTTACAGTCTTTACATCGGGTTTATCAAAATGAGCCACACTTTCGGTATGCTGTTTTTCGTAATATTCAATTACTAAGTTTAACTCATTATAATATGCATCAACGGGTAGCTTTGTTCTTGTTACTCCATCTTTATGTAGGTCACCCAAAAGAAAATCAAATCTTTTTTGACGATTGGCTTTCTGCCCCAATACCTGATCACATAAATCAATCACATAGGATTCGTCACTATTGGCACGAGATAATGAGGCCTGTTTTGATTCCGTTTTTTTCTCTTGTTGCTTATAGTGCGTTGTGGGCTTGTCTGCCTTAGAAGGAATAAAATACCAATAGGTGTTTTTATCTTTTCTTTCGGCATAAAGACAAGGGATCTTTTCCAGCTGATTTTTATCATCCAGCGCTCTTAATATTTTACGAATTGGCAAACCCTTTCTATGGTCTTTTTCAAATATTCCAGCACTGATAAACTCAGGCATTAGCTCTTTTGCGGGAACAATTTTAATTGAAGTGTTTTTAGCAAAATAAGCTTCAATCACTGAGTTTATCTTTTTTATCTTTTTTATCTTTTCTATATTTTCCATAATTTACTATAATCCTATAATTTAAATAAGTTCGGCAGCCGTATGACCATGTATGCCATAATGCAGTTTGTTTTGAAGCTTCGCAAAAAACGCCTTTGTTGTAACTGCATCTTTATTATAATCCAAACTTGTGGCGTATATATCGCTTACTTTTTGATAAAATTTTCGTTCGCTAAGCCGTATTTCCCTAATCTCGGCAAGTAGCTCTTCAAAATAATTCTCATTAAGGTAATTCCCATTCTCAAGTCGTTTTTTGTCAATCACAAAACCCTTGATAGCAAAGTTTTTAAGCACCTTGGTAGCCCATTGTCTAAACTGTGTAGCACGAACAGAATTTACACGATAACCCACCGAAATAATAGCATCAAGATTATAAAAATCTACATTTCTAGAAACTTGTCGTTTGCCTTCGGTTTGAACTATTAGGAATTTCCTAATAGTTGCACTTTTTTCAAGTTCACCACTTTGGTAAATATTTTTTAGATGCTCATTTACTGTT
>Ga0256827_10000492_pt1 | contig 24498 bp, 22 predicted proteins | sample CV84metaG_FD_185977 | JGI IMG/M metagenome (GOLD analysis project Ga0256827, IMG submission 185977) | Hydrothermal vent microbial communities from East Pacific Rise, Pacific Ocean - CV84 | ecosystem: Environmental > Aquatic > Marine > Hydrothermal vents | place: Pacific Ocean: East Pacific Rise...
GGAATTGTGATATTTAAAGGCTGTAAAGGAAATAGTAGCGGACGAATCAAAAACTCTGTTTCAGATAGATGTTCAAAATTGACTCCCATTCCCTTTAACATTCTTTCTGTATGGTCTCGTGAAAGTTCAGGTTCGCTATATCTTGAAACATCATCGGCAAATAATCCTGCTAAAATCAGAGCAGTTTTCACTTGAGCTGATGCGATTGGACTTTTATAATTAAAACTTGAGATTTCATCACCTCGAATAAAAAGCGGTGCAAGATTTCCATCTTCTCGACCATCTAAAAAAGCCCCAATATCTTTTAAAGGTTTTGTAACTCGTTTCATCGGTCTTTGTCTTAAATATTTATCGCCCGTTAAAATAAAAGCACCATCTTGAGCAGAAAGTAGTCCTGAAAAAAGTCTGATTCCAGTTCCTGAATTACCACAATCTAAAATATCGTTAGGTTCTTGAATTTCACCCGATGAGGTAATTGTGATTTCGCCATTTTCTCGAATGACTTTTGCACCAAGTTGTTCAACAATTTTTAAAGAGTTTTGAGTATCTTCCGCCTCTAAAAAGTTTTGAATCTTACTTGAACCTGTTGCCAATAAAGAAAAAATTGCACTTCTGTGCGAAATTGATTTATCCGAGGCAATCTCAAAGTCACCAAACTCTTTGATGATATTTTTTTCAATAGGGAAAATTTTTGCTATTTTCATAATCTTTGTCCGTTTTGCTTTTATTATAACAAGATTATTTTCTAACTTATAAACCTTTGCTTTGCTATTATTATGAAAATAAATCTGACTTAATAAATATAGGAAATAGAAAAATGACAGAAAGAGTGAAAACAAAAAAAATATATATTGGAAATGTTGCGGTTGGTGGAGATTCTAGAATTTCAGTTCAATCTATGACATTCTCAAAAACTAGAGATATTCAAGAAACTGTTAAACAAATTAATAGATTGCATTTTGCAGGGGCAGATATAGTGAGAATCGCAGTCCCAGATTATGAAGATGCAAAAGCTTTAAAAGAGATTCGGAAGCAGACTTCAATTCCACTAATTGCAGATATTCATTTTAACTATAAATTAGCTTTAATTAGTGCAGAGTTTGTAGATGGAATTAGAATTAATCCTGGAAATATTGGCTCAAAAGAGAGAGTGAAAGAAGTTGTTAAAGCTTGTCAAGAAAGAAACCTACCAATTAGAATTGGGGTAAATGCGGGAAGTTTAGAAAAAGAGTTTGAAAATAGATATGGAGCGACGGCAAAAGGAATGGTTGCGAGTGCAGATTACAATATAAAATATTTGGAAGATTTGGGATTTACAGATATTAAAATTTCAATGAAAGCTAGTGATGTTGTAAGAACTGTCGAAGCATATCGAACTCTACGAACTATGAATAATTATCCTTTTCATCTTGGAGTCACAGAAGCTGGAACAAAATTCCACGGAACTATCAAATCAGCTATCGGTTTGGGAACTCTACTTTTAGATGGCATTGGCGATACTTTGAGAATCTCAATTACTGGCGAACTTGAAGAGGAGATAAAAGTGGGTCGTGCTATTTTAAAAGATAGCGGACGAGTCAAAGATGGTTTAAATATTATCTCTTGTCCAACTTGCGGACGGCTTGAAGCTGATTTAGTTAAAGCTGTCGATGAGGTGGAACGACGAACAAAACATATCACAAAACCTTTAAATATTTCTGTTATGGGTTGTGTTGTAAATGCAATCGGTGAGGCAAAGCATTCAGATGTCGCTATTGCCTACGGAAAAGGCAAAGGTCTTATTATGGTAAAAGGTGAAGTTGTCGCCAATTTAGATGAAAAAAACCTTGTCGATAGATTTATTCAAGAAATTGAAAATTTTTAGCAAGTGTTGGAATAGATTTAGGAATCAAAACTTTGGCAACTTTGTCGAATGAAACTTTTATTATCTGAATGAACTTATATTTGTAGTGAATGCGGTTTAGAAATTGATAGAGATTTGAACGGCTCTAAATTTAGAAGATTCTCTTTTAGATTTAACCAGTATTGTAGAAGCAGGAAGAAAACATCAAACTTATGCAAAAATAAATTTTACATAAGTTTGAGTAAGTTTTTTTGAGCGGTAACACTTTCGGGAATTTATTCAGTCCCAAAAGAAATTAACTCAATTAACTAAGGATTAACCACAAGCAGGAACATTGCCTGAATCTGCACCATACTCATAAAGGAAATCTTTTAAGTGTGGAGAATGTTTTTTGAATTTCTTGCTATTAAAGTATTTGATAGCTTTTTTATTTTCAGAATCTTCGTGAGTTGCTTTAATTTCTTCAGCACCATCAACAAACATATCAGTCCATTCATCTTGGTCTAACATCGCAGCACCTTTTGTTCCGTTACCGTGACATTTTTTACAATCTTTTAAATAGTATTTTTGACCTTTTTTGATACTTGCAGAAGCAAAAGTTGTTAGAGCAGAAACTGCAAACAAAGAAGCTAATGCAACTGAAACTGTTTTTTGAAATTTCATATAAAATCCTTAAATAATTTTTATTAAAACTATTGTAATTGAATTTGTTTTAAAACTAAATTAAAGTAGATAAAATTGATGTAAATTGGTAAGAATGATAATTTAAAAGAATAGTTTGCATAATTTATATGAAACTTTAAGGTGAAAACTGAATTTCACCTTGCGGAAATTGTTTAGTTCTTATTTAACTTCACAAATAACAGGGTCAGATTCCCAAACTCCGTGTTTTGTACAATAGCTTTGAGCAACTAATTTAAGCTTGTTTGTAGTTGGTACAATATTAAAAGTAACTTCTACATTTCCTTTTTCGTTTCCTAAAGTTCCAGATACGAAATCAGCTCGAGCTAAAAGAGTTTCACCATTAAAAAGAGAGATATTTGAAATAAAGTGGTCAAAATCATCAGGGTGAGAATATGCATCTCCCACTTTTACAGTTACAGAAAATTTTTCACCTTTTGTAGCTTCACCATTTACAGAAACAAATGGAGAGTGTCTGTCGATGTAATCTTTTTTTGCTTCTCTTTCAACTTGGTCAATATCCACATATCTATTAATTTTTGGCATTTGAAAATCCTTTTAATATTTGTTTGCATTATAAACATTCAAACTTTCAATCTTGTTATAGAATATTTTTTATATAAGAGTTTTAAGTAATTATTTCAAAATAGATTAACTGGTCAAGCTTTATAATTATATTTAGGCTTAACCTGAAAATCTACTTTGCATCAAAAACAATCCTAATTTGAATTATTTTTTTTCTGAAAAGATTTCTAAAGTTTCCATAATATCAGATGTTTGAATTGCATCTAAAACAGCAAAGCTATTATCATCTTCAATTTGACCAAAAGCGGTATGAACACCATTTAAATGAGGACAAGCTCCAAAACAGATAAAAAACTGACTTCCGCCTGTATTTGGTCCTGCGTGAGCCATTGAAAGAGTTCCTTTTTTGTGAGTGTGAGTATTTAAAGCTGTTTCACACGGAATTCTCCAATCTGGTCCGCCAGTTCCAGTTCCAAGAGGGCAACCACCTTGAGCCATAAAACCTGAAATAACTCTATGAAAACTTAAACCATTGTAAAAACCAGTTTCAATTAAGTGAGCAAAATTTGCTACTGTATTTGGGACTTCTGTATTAAAGAGTTTTAGCCAAATCACACCTTTATTTGTAGTGATTTTTACATATTGTAATGAATCCATTTTTTCTTGTGAAAAATTATATATCTTTTGTTCGCCTCTCAAACGGTATCCTTTTATAAAATTAAAAATAGGGGACTGACTAAATAGAGATTATCGGGTCAAGCCCGACAATGATAATAGCCCGTCGTATTCGCACTTGACACGAAGTTCTACTTTAAATTTTCTATTTACTAATTTTCTATCTATTTAGTCAGTCCCAAAAATAGATTGTAGCAAATTCTAAATTTTATAAGTGCTTTTTAAATATTCAAATAAAACATTTATTTATTCAGATTCTGAAATTCTGCTAAAATTGGAATAAAAAGAGATGAAAATGAAAAAAGCAATTATTATCTTAAATATGGGTGGGGCGAATAGTTTTGATGATGTGGAAATATTTTTGAGAAATATGTTTAATGATAAACATATAATAAATATTGAGTCAGATTTTTTTCGTTCAATTATTGCAAATTTGATAATTTGGAGTCGAGCAAATCAGTCAAAAAAGAATCTGAAACTTTTGGGCGGAAAATCCCCACTTCTTGCAAATACAAAAAAACTTCTTAAAAAATTAAATCGAAAAGAGCGAGTAGAAATGATAATGAGATATACAGAGCCTTTCGCCGATGAGGTTTTGGAAAAGCTTCAAAAAGATGGAATTGAGAAATTAATTCTATTTCCTTTATATCCGCAATATTCTACGACAACAACTTTATCGTCTTTTGAACAAGTTATAAATAAAGTTTTCAAAATGAATTGGAGCGAAGTTTCAATTTCTACAATCCCCCCTTATTTTGATGATAAAAGATTTCTGAAAATCACAGCAAACTCTATTTTACAAGCAGTTTCAAATCAAAAAGATACTCATTTAATCTTTTCAGCTCACTCTCTTCCACAAAAAATTATAGAGTCTGGAGACCCTTATTTAAAGCAAATTGAAAAGCAAATAAATCTACTTTCAAAACTGCTACCAAAATTTAAATCAATTCATTTAGCTTTTCAGTCAAAATTAGGTCCAGTCAAATGGCTTGAACCATCTTTGGAAACAAAATTAAATGAATTTCAAGGTGAGAATATTGTGATTTATCCAATCTCATTTATTATAGATAATGTTGAAACAGACTTTGAACTGAATATTGAGTATCGTGAAATTGCACAAAAAATTGGAGTCAAAAATTACTCTGTAATTAGAACTTTGAATGATTCAGAAGAATTTGTTAAATTTATTTTTGATAGATGTTCAGAATGAAATTTTTAATTTTATTTATATATGGAATTTCTCTATTTTCTCAAGATGTTCCAAATTGGATTTTAAAAACCCAAGATAGCAAATATTTTTATGGAGTCGGGTCAGCTCCAAAAAACAATAGTTTTTCACGACAGCTTAGAATTGCTAAAATATATGCTCGAGCCAATTTATCTGAAAATATTTCTGTTTCAGTTGAAAGTGAATTTTCTAAAGAGCTAAACTCTACAAATTGCAATGTCACATTTAAATCAATTCAAACCTCAAAATATCTACTAAAATTTAGTAAAGTTTTAGAGAAATGGAAAAATTCACAAGGCGAATTATTTATTTTATTAGCAGTTCCAAAGTTTAATAATTAAGGAATAGAGTTAGAAATAACACTTTACTTCTCAATATACTTTTTATCTCTGATATTTGTCAAAGCATAATCTTTTTCAAATTTAGTTATCAGAACCTCGGGTCAAGCCCGAAGATGAAAGATTCAAAATGACGAAAAGTCATATTGAAATAGAATAGAAAATTAGCTTAGAATTTCAAAAATCTTTTTCTTCATTTCTTGTTCTTCAGGTGAAAAATCACCATCAGATTGAGCGATGTAATCTAAAAGATTTTTAATCATTGGAACATACTCAGGATATTCTTTAACTTTACCAATATCACCTAAAAGTTTTGAAGTTTCAAGAACCCATTTGACTTCATTTCCTTGAGCAGGAACAAGTTTTTCAAGATGCATTTCAAAAAGTTCGATAGCTTCTTGTTGCATTTCAAGTTCAGCAATTTGGTCAATCTCATTAATCATATCCATAGAAGCCGTAACTTCTCGAGTATCAATTTTTTTATCAGCGATTGTCATAATTGCCATACTTGCCACGATAGCATTTACAAACTTTTTCTCTTTGCTAAAAGATTCAGGTGTATATTGCTTAATTTTTCGTCCAGCTTCAGTTGCAAAAGAACTTGCTTTTGCTTTAATTTCATTCCAATCAAACATCAACTAATCCTAGCAGTGTTTATCAACAAACGACTGTAATCCGCTGTTGTAACCAGTTCCAACTGCTTGAAATCTCCAACTTCCACTTTTTCTGTAAAGTTTTCCAAATTCAATAGCTGTTTCAGTTGAGTAATCTTCGTCAAGCTCATATTTAGCAATCTCTTTACTACCATCTAAAAGTCTGATGTAAGAGTTTGAAACTTGACCAAAATTTTGTTTTCGAGCTTCAGATTCGTGAATTGTAACAATGAAAAGAATTTCTTGAACATTTTCACTAACTTTTGTTAAATCAACATCAACAACCTCATCGTCGCCATCGCCCTCACCAGTTTTATTATCACCGTGATGAATAGTTGAACCATCTTCAGAAGTTTTGTTATTGTAATACACAAAGAATTTTTCACTTGGAGTTTTCCCGTTTGCATCAACCATAAAAATTGAAGCATCTAAATCGAACTCGCCACCTGTATCAGTTGCATTTGCATCCCAACCTAAACCGATTGTTACTTTTGTTAAACCTGGAGCTTCTTTTGATAAATCAATTCTAGCACCTTTGCTTAAATCTATACCCATTTTAAAATCCTTTAATAATATATTTTGATATAAAAATCATAGCAAAATTTTTATTAAATTGGTTGTATTTCTTTTGGAAGAGTTCTATTTTTAATTCCTAGTAAATTTATTGAGAATTCAGAACCTGACCCAATCTTAGAATTTATTTCAAGTTTCAGATTATGAAGTTTTAAAATGTAGGTAACAATCGCTAAACCTAAGCCGATAGATTGTTTATGAGATTCTCGACTAACTCTGTAAAACCGTTTTGTGACAGATGTTAATTCTGTTTCCTCAATTCCAATACCAAAATCAATAACTTTCAAAAAATTATCTTCAAACTTGACAATAATATCGCCATCTGAATATTTCAAACCATTTTCGATGAGGTTAATAATTACTAATTCGATTAAAGTTTTATCAGCATAAAGTTCGCAGTGAGATATTTCAACCTTTATTTTTCGTTTTTCATTTTCGGCGAGATTTTCAACTACATTTTTTACAGAATTAGCAAGATTGAAAATGCGGTATTGCAACTCAAATTTATTATTATCAAGTTGAACTGCTAATCTTAGGCGATTTAATAATTCATCGACTCGCTTTCCATTATTAATAATCTTATTCAAAAAGTTAATATGGATTGTAGATACATTTGAATCTTGCATAAATTCATCTTTGAGAATCTGCGAATATCCTAAAATTGAACTCATCGGATTTTTTAATTCGTGGCTAATAGCTCCAAGTAGTTTTTCTTGCTGATAATTAATTATTTTCAATTTTGCATTATATTTTAACTTCTTCTTTTTTAAATTAGATATTTTTTTTGCAAGTTTTGAAAATTCTAGCGAATAATTAAGCGAAATTTTTTTGTCTCGAAATCGATTATCAAGGTAGCTTTCAACTTTTTTAAGCTCTCTTGAGATTTGAGATATAAGCCGATTCCCAATTAAAATTGATAAAAATGCAGTAAGAGTAATTGCGAGTATAAATTTGAGTTTGACAGTTTTTTCTAAACTTTCAATATCTTGAATAGCTTTGAAATCTATTTCAATTAAATAATTTATAAAAAAATAGATTAAGCTGATAAACAAGAGTAAAACAATAATATGAATTGAAAAAATATAATTTAGCGATTTCATTTCAATAATTCCTTTTAGATATTTTATAAAATGTATATTTAAGCAATCCCAATAAATTATTACTAATCAAGCTTAAATATCTTTTAATTGATATTATACTAATATGCTATATTAATTTTTTTATAATAGGATATATAAATATGGCAAACCATAAATCAGCAGAAAAAAGAATTCGTCAAACAGTTAAAAAAACTGAACGAAACAAGTTTTACCGAACAAGAGTTAAAAATATGACTAAAGAAGTTAGAGAAGCAGTAGCAAACGGAAATAAAGAATTAGCTTTAGAAAAACTAAAAGTTGTAAATAAAGCTTTTCATTCTTATGTTAGCAAAGGCTTCTTCAAAAAAGCAACTGCGGGTAGAAAAGTTGGTAGATTAACTAAACTTGTAAATCAACTGTCTGCTTAATTTCGAGACTCAATGTTAAAAGAGAGATTACAACCATTTATAAATCGTTACGAAGAGATTAATAATCTTTTAATATCTCCTGATATGCTTAACGATATTAAACAAATGACTCAACTCTCTAAAGAGCAGTCAGATTTACTTCCACTTGTTGAAACTGCTAGAGAGCTTATTCAAGTTGTTGATGATATTGAGGAGAATCGACTTCTTCTTAGCGATTCAGAACTTGGCGATTTAGCAAAAGAGGAATTAAAAGAACTTGAAACTTTAAAACCTGAATTAGAAGATAGAATCAAAAAACTACTTGTTCCGACAGACCCAAATGACGATAGAAATGTTTTTATTGAAATGAGAGCTGGAGCTGGTGGCGATGAGGCAGCAATTTTTGTTGGTAATCTTCTTCAAACTTATATGAGATATGCGGATTTGAAAGGCTGGAAAACTGAAATTATGAATTTAAATGAAAGTGATTTCGGCGGATACAAAGAAGCAATTATTTTAGTAAAAGGTGAAAAAGTTTATAGTCGTCTGAAATATGAGGGTGGGACTCATCGAGTTCAACGAGTTCCTGCTACTGAATCTCAAGGTCGAGTTCATACCTCCGCAATCACCGTCGCAATTATGCCTGAAGTTGATGATGTCGAAATTGAAATCAATGCAACTGATTTAAAAGTTGATGTTATGAGAGCTTCGGGTAATGGCGGTCAATCTGTAAATACAACAGATAGTGCAGTTCGTATTACTCATATTCCAAGCGGTTTAGTTGTTACAAACCAAGATGAAAAATCTCAACATAAAAATAGAGATAAAGCTATGAAAGTTCTCAAAGCTCGTCTTTATGATTTAGAGATGAAAGAGAAACAGGCATCTGCAAAAGAGAGCCGTTCTGCTCAAGTTGGTTCTGGAGATAGAAGTGGGCGAATTCGCACATATAATTATCCCCAAAATAGAATCACCGACCATCGAATTGGTTTGACTCTGTATAAACTTGATGAGGTTATGCAAAACGGAACTATGGAACAACTTATAGAACCTGCCGATGCTTTTTTTCAAGCGGAAGCGATTCAAAAAGAGGGTCTATAATTCTAAATTCCCCTTGATTTGGGGAAATTTTAATATAAGGAATTTTTGTGAAAACTAAAAAATTAGTTGATAAAATATCAGATTTTTTTGATTTAAAGAAAAAAGAACAGAAAAAAGAGATTGATAAACTTGATAAATTGAGCAAATCTTTAAAAGAGAAAAGAAAAGATATTGCTAAAAACCTCAAAAACTGCACTAAAAAAGAGAAAGATAATTGTGTTGCTGAACTAAAAGCGATTGATAATCTTAAAAAGAAAACAAAAGATACTTTAAAGAAATTAAAGTAGTTCTCCGTGTCAAGCACGAAGATGATGAGCTTTTGTCATTATCGGGCTTGACCGCAAAATATATTTTAGTTTTGACCCCAAGGATATTTAGCTTTTTGCCAAGCCAAAAAACCACCATCTAAATTATATATATTTTCAAAGCCTTTTTTTGCTAGTAGATTTGATGCAAATTTTGACCGTCTTCCACTATGGCAAATTAGAATTATTTCAGCTTCTAAATCTCCATTTGCTACTTTCATAACATTTTTAAAAAAGTTAGGGTTATCACGAATAATTATTTTATATAATTTCCGAGTATTAAAGGCTTTACCTTTTTTCTGTTCCATTTTTGCAAATTTTCGTATAATTCTTAATGGTTTAAGTTTATACTCTTGGAAAAGAACAGGAATATTAATATGTCCTAAACCGTGCCCTGTGTGAATAAATTCTGATGGAGTTCGTACATCAATAATTATAGCTCCCTCTTGAAAAAGCTCAAAAGCTTCCTCTTCATCAATGTCATCTTGATATGCCATTTCGCCATAAGATATTGAAATTAATGTTAAAAGTGTTAGAAAATATTTCAAATATTGCTCCTTATAATATTTATAGTTATATTATAAATAAGTTTAAATTCTATTGAAGAAAATATATAAATATAAGTAAGAAGCTAAGGTCAAGTACGAAGATGACGAGCGATTGTCATTATCGGGCTTAACCCGATAATTTCGATTTAGTAAGTCCCCAAAGATGATAAGTGCATTTTTTAAATTTGAAAAGCTTTACGAATTGAAGTCTGACCATTATCAAAAATTTTATAGGTGAAGCCGTTCATTTGTTCAAAGTCGATAATAATCATTTGAAGAACTTTCAAACACTCATTTTGTTCAGGAACTTTATTATAAGTTGAAATTCCAGTTAAGGCTCGTTGAATTGCAGATTTTTTATCCATTCCAATTACATTATCAAAACACCCAGTTAAACCTATGTCAGTAATATAAAAAGTATTTTGGAAAAGCTGAAAATCGTCAGTTGCAATATGGGTGTGAGTTCCGTAGATTAAATCAACTTTTCCCGCCAACAACATTAATAGAGTTCTCTTTTCGGCAGTAGCTTCACCGTGAAAATCGATAAAAATCTTATCTACTTTTAAGGTTTTGATAGTTTCAAGAATTTTTGTAAATGGATTATCCACCATCGGCATTCCAAAATTTCCCATTAAATTTATAATTGCAACTTTTTTATCTTTGATTTTAAGAATTTTCAGACCTTGACCTGCTGATGAGGTGGGCAGGTTGATTGGACGAATAATTGGTAAAGAATCAATTATAGGAATAATCTCTTTTTTATCAAAACTATGATTTCCGCCTGTGAAAAAATCAATACCAGAAGTTTGAAGTTCATTCAAATGTTTTGGAGTCACCCCAAAACCGTGACTTGCATTTTCATAGTTTGCAAATACAAAATCTAATTGAAATTCATCTCGAATTTGGTGTAATCTATTTTTAATAATATATCGAGCTGGGCTACCTACAATATCTCCGATAAAAGCTATTTTCAATGTGACTCTCTTTCTTGTTGGTCAGCAGTTGGAATAAGAATCATAAACATAGCACCATTTTCTATATTTTTCAAGATAAGTTTTCCTCGCATATTTTCTTCAATAATTGTTTTAGACATATACAGACCGATGCCTGTTCCTTTATTTCCCTCTTTTGTTGTGAAATAAGGTTCAAAAACTTTATTAATAATATTCTTTGGAACTCCTCCGCCATTATCTTCTATTCGAATTCGTCTAAATCTAGCCGAATGACTTTCAATATAAATTGATATTTCTCCATTTGGAATTTGATTTTCCAAGATAGCATCTTTAGCATTATTTGTAAGATTTATAATAACCTGTTTAAATTCATTTGGATATCCAATAACTTCATAGTTTTCGCCTGAAAGAGTTATCTTTATATTATGATTTTCTAATTGAGCAGAAACAATTTGTAAAATATTTTCAATAGAATCTCTTAATTTAAAAGGCTCTTTTGTCTTGCTTGGTTTAAAGAAATTTCTAAAATCGTCAATTGTTTTAGACATATAGGTAATATTTTCCATAGCAGATTTGACAAATCTCTGAATATACTCTTCACTAATATCATCAAAAATATAAGCTTCTTCAACATCTTGAATTGAAATTGCTAAAGTATTTAAAGGCTGTCTCCATTGATGTGCGATATTTCCCATCATATCACCCATCGCTGCCATCTTAGATTGTTGAACTAGGAGTTGGTCTTTTTCAAGATTTTTATTAACCTCTTGTTTAATTTTTTCCTCAAGACCTTTATTTAATTCTTCAATTTCTCGAGTTTTTTGAGCTTCCATCTGTTGAGACTGAACTCGCTCGATAATATCCTGAAACATAATTAAAATATGAGACACTTTTTTAATTATTAGTTGTCCAGCTGTAATCTCAACAGGAATATTAATTTGTGAATGTTGGAAAATATCATCAAAGGATAGTTTTTTATTTTGATAAATTGAATCTAAAATATCATCAAAAGAGTGTTTTTGAAATTGTTCAAAAAGTTTATTTGCATTTATATCTAGTAATTCACTAGCAGGATAGCCGAGAACTTGACAAGCAAATGGATTTGCTTCAACTATTTTTCCACCACTTTGAATAATCAAAAATCCGTAAGGAACTTGTTCAATTAACTCTTTTAATCGCACATCAGCTTCAATTTCAATTTTTGTATTAAGTTCAATAAGCTCTTGTGTATTTGTGCTAATTGTATTTTCAAGAATTTTTTTATCTAAATCTGAACTGTTATATGTTTTCTCAACTAATTCAATAAAATGAACTAGTTCGGGTGAAAGCGATTCTAAACTTTTAACCCCAAAACTTTTTTTAATTTGTCGTTTTAAAAGTCTATGCAATTTTTTACTTTTCTGTTATAACTGTAATTGTCATTGTTTGATTATGGAATCGGCAATTTTTCAGTTCTTTTGAAAAAGGTGCAATTTCACCATATGAATAGAATCCCGTTAGCTCTACATTATCTCCAAGATATTCATCAATTACAACTAATTCTTCTTCAGTTAATTGGTCTAAAATTAATCGTCGCCCGATACAGCTAACAGCCAAACAGTAGGCAGATTTATTTTTACTAGAAATAAACTCTGTTTGTTTTATAGCTCTTTCAGAACCATCAATTAAACCATCAATATTTGTTTTCATAAGTTTTGCTTTAAATCCTTGAGGAACATCGCTAACAAAAGTCAAACTCTTTTTAACCTCATCAACAGCCATTAGAGTTCTTATAACGGGTTTTTCATTATTCTGAGGATTCCAAATATTCAGAGGAAATCTTAAACCACTTGCAGGAAGTTTGTCAGCTAAATCACCGAGATATTTTTTATATAAATCTAAAGCGGGTTCGCCATCAATTTCATAAACAATATTACCAGTAGATTTTGTGATAATTCTTTCAGTTCCGAAATCGTCCCAACCTGAATCTGAACCATAAAAAGATTCAACCTCTCCATAAAAACCGATTGCAATCGTAATTGAAGTTTGAGCAGGTTTATTTGCTAAAACATAAGCATTTGAAAATGTTTGAGTTTCTTCTCCGAGAATTCCTCCTGAAATTGGAGTTTCGCTATTTAAATTAGCATTTAAACCTTGTACTAACATTGAACCGTTGAGATTTATAGAATCAGTCAAAACAATAATATGCTTTAAATCATTAGATTCCAGCTTTGAAACTAATCGTTCGCCAATTTGAAAACTATCTTTAATATCGTGAATCTCTTCAATAGCTAATTTGACTCTGCTTTTTTCAAGATGCAAAGCTGAAACTACAATTTTATCATCTATAATCTCATCTTCGTAAATTGTTCCCGCAGAACTTCCACCAACCAAAAGAGCATTTGGATACATCTCCCTTAGATTATCAAAGAATAAATTTTCTTTCATCGCTTTTGCCGTTCCAAAAATAAATAAAATTGTTGCATCTTCTTTATTTTCTATTTCCGTTTTATTAAACTGCCAACCCTGATTTAAATCCCAAATTAAATTATCAATCTTCACAATAGATTTCTCCTAAATTATACTTTAAACATTCTATCAAATTTTAAACTTCATTTTTAATAGAATTGATACAAACACATTACCAAGATGAGCTTTACAATTTCTACATATACTTTTTTTATTTAATCTACTTTTCATAATTATTCTCATTTCAATTATAACTAAAAACTAAATAGTTTATTTATTCGCTACAATTTTAATAAATTCAAAGGAGTTTCTAATGTTCAAAATAATTCTAATATTATTATTTTTCACTCTCTCAATATTTAGTAGAAATATTTCTTTAAATGAGATTAACAACTACCCAAAAAGTATTGCAAAAGATTTTTATATTTGGCAATATTTACAGCAACCTTGGGTTTCAAAAGAGAATGCAGAATTTGTTTTCAAACAAGTTTCAAGAAGTACCCCAAAATTACGAAAAGCTTTAAAACGGCGAGGCGGGATTCAACAACTGAAATCTAAAAGTTGTAAGATTTTATCAATTCCTGCAATTATGAAAACACAATCTATTAAATGTGTCAAATCTAACCTTACACCAAAACGGGTAACTTTTTTAGATGGAGCAGTCTTGAGAAAGTTAATTGTTCATTTTAAGAAAATTGATAAAGATTTGACCCTACTTTTAATGGCGATATATTACTCTCAAGATATTGAAAAAACTTTATATTCCAATCCCGAAATATATTTAGATATTTTTTTAAATAGTGGTTCAAAATTTAGAAAAAGCAAGAAAATAAATAAAATCTTGTCTAAAAGATTTATACAAAAATTGGTAATACATTCCAAAAAGTTTGAAAAATTTGTTGAAAACATTATTGCATACCCAACGAGATTTGCTCCTTTGAAAAAAGCTCTTTTGAATTTAGAACCATCTAAGAAAATGACAAATCGTACTTTATTTACTTTAGCTTTTAACCTCATCAAAAACGGTCAAGATAAAAGAGCAGTCAAATTTTTTAAGTTTGCAAAACAAAATGGTTGGTTTCAGATTTATAAAGATATGGCAACTTTTTGGTTATACTTGACAACTAAAAATAAACAATATTTACAGGAGCTTTTAAAAAGCTGGGATATAAATATCTATACTTTATATGCTCGTGAAGAATTAAAACGAGATTTTCCATCAAATATTTTAAGCCATACAAATTTTTATAAATTTAAATCGACTTTCACTCCGAATATTAATCCAAATAATCCATTTGACTGGATTAAGGTAAAAAGAGAGATTAATAAATTTAAAAAGAATCAGAATCAATTAATAGATTTTGCAAATATGTTTAAAAATATTGAGCATATTGGAATCCACTTTTATATTTTAGAGCGGGGATTTAAATTCAAAAAACAATCTTTTCCAACTCCATATAGAAAATATCTAAGTAAGCTTTCTATTTATGACCAAGCTCAAATTTATGCACTTGCCCGACAGGAGAGTAAATTTATTCCATCTGTTGTTTCAACATCTTATGCTTTGGGAATGATGCAAATAATGCCTTTCTTAGTCAAAGATATAGCTAAGCGAAAAGGTGAAAAAATTGAACTTGAAGCAATGTTTAATCCCATTAAAAATCTTGAATATTCCATATTTCATCTGCAAACTCTTAAAAAACAGTTTATCTCTCCTTTATTTATAGCTTATGCTTATAATGGCGGTGGCGGATTTACAAGACGAATGTTAAAATCGGGAATGTTCTCAAAAGGGAAATATGAACCATTTCTAAGTATGGAAACTGTCTCATTCTCTGAAACTCGAAAATATGGTAAAAAAGTTCTTGCAAATTATGTCGTTTATCGACGACTGTTAAATAAACCAATTTCTTTACATCACCTTTTATCAGATTTAACTCAACCTACAAAAAGTGATTTTATTCGTAAAAGAAAATAAAAGTTAGAGAAAAATGGTAGATTTTTTGCTAAAATTTGTATATTCTATAAATCATAAATAAGAAAGAGAAAAATGTTACAAACTATAAATTTAACAAAACGATTTGGTAAAAGAATTCTATTTGAGAATATTAATCTTAAATTAGATGCTCACAAACGATACGGTTTAATTGGTGCAAACGGTGCTGGAAAAACTACATTTCTGAAAATAATTTCTGGTGAAATTGAAGAATATGAGGGCGACATCTCTATTGAGAATGGTTTAAGAGTTGGAGTTTTAGGGCAAAATCAGTTTGCTTTTGAAGACTTTACAATTTTAGATGCTGTTCTTTTTGGAAATCGACGACTTTACGATGCAATCAAAGAAAAAGAAAAATTATATTTAAGTCCCGAATTCACCGATGAGGTAAATAATCGATTGGCGGAACTTGAAGTTATTTCAGTTGAAGAAGACCCGACCTACGAATATGAAGTGAAAATCACGAGAATTCTTGATGGTCTTGGAATTCCTGCTGATAATATCTACAACTTAATGAGTTCTTTAACAAGTGCAGAAAAATTCAAAGTTCTTCTTGCTCAAGTTCTATACCCAAAACCTGATATTCTATTTTTAGATGAGCCTACAAATAATCTAGATTTGGAAGCGATAAATTGGTTAGAAAATCAGTTACAAAGACACGAGGGAACTCTGCTTCTAATTTCTCACGATAGACATTTTGTGAATGCCGTTGTTACAAACATCTTAGATTTGGATTTTCAAACAATCCGACAATTTACAGGAAACTATAATGATTGGTATTTAGCTTCGACAGTTATTGCAAAACAGCAAGAGCTTGAAAGAAGTAAAAAACTGAAAGAGAAAGAGGAGCTTGAATCTTTTGTAAGAAGATTTTCAGCAAATGCTTCAAAGGCAAAACAAGCAACTTCTCGACAAAAACAGCTAGATAAATTAAATATTGCGGATTTGAAACCCTCAAGCCGTCGAGACCCAAGTATTGTTTTCAAAGTTGGTAGAAGTATCGGAAACGAAATTCTTCATTTTGAAAACATCACTTTTGGCTATGAAAATGAATCTAAACTTTTTGAAACTTACACTTTGAGAATTGACCACGGAGATAAAATCGCTTTAATCGGTGGAAATGGTGTCGGAAAAACTACCCTTTGTAATTTAATCAATGGAGAACTGACTCCTGAAACTGGCGAAGTAAAATGGGGTGCAACAATCCAACCAAGCTATTTTCCTCAAAATACAACTGACCTCATCTCTGGAGATTCAACTCTTTACGAATGGTTAAAAGGATTTAATCCAAAAGGTGATTTAGCTGAAGTTCGAAACTGTCTAGGTCGAATGCTTTTTAATGGCGAAGAACAGGAAAAAAGTGTCAAAGATATTTCGGGTGGTGAAAAACATAGAATGATGTTATCTAAACTTATGCTTGAACAAGGAAACTTTTTAACTCTTGACGAACCAACAAACCATTTAGACTTAGAAGCAATTATTGCTTTGGGTGAAGCTATTCATAATTTTGATGGAAGTGCAATTGTGGTCAGTCACGATAGAGAACTTTTGGACTCTTTCGCAAATCGAATTATCGAAATTAAAGCTGACGGAACAATTATCGATTTCAAAGGAAACTATGAAGAATATCGAGATAAATATTCTCGATAAGCATATCCATTTACTTTATCTTCAGGTCAAGCCTGAAGATGTATAGGCATTCTACATTAGCCGATTAAATCTGAATTTAAAACTCTATTGGCAAACCAAACATTCATCTTCGCGATTAATAGCTTTTTTGTCTGTTTCAGGAGATTTACTTCTTAGATAATAAGTAGTTTTGACTCCGAGTTTCCAAGCAAGCATATAGATACGATTAAGCTGTCCGCCTGTGACTGTATCAGGATTTATAAAAATATTTAGCGATTGGCTTTGGTCAATCCATTTTTGACGAATTGCACCAGCCCGAACTAAATCCTCTTGATTTACCTCATCGGCAGGTTTGTAGTAGTTCCAAGTGTCAAGACTGATATTTGGAGCTGTAACAGGAATAAGACCAGAAAGATTTTCTTCTAACCATTTCTTTTTATAAATTGGTTCGATAGTTTGAGTTGTTCCAGAAAGAATTGAAATTGATGAGGTCGGAGCAATCGCCATTAAATAGCCGTTTCTCATTCCTTGACTTTTAACAGTTTCTCTTAACTGATTCCAATCACAATTTTTTTCACGGTCAATCAGTTTTATAGCTTCAGGGTTTGCTGTGTCGATAGGTAAAATGCCTTTGCTCCACAGAGAACCTTTATAAGATGGATAAGTTCCTTTTTCAACAGCTAAATCTGAAGAGCTTTTAATTACATTAAATGAAATGTATTCAAGAATTTCATCAATTTTATTTAGATGTGTGTCAGAACCAAAGTTGATATGAGATTCTGCTAACATTTGAGCTTCACCCATAACACCAAGACCAATTGCCCGATTATCAGTATTGGTAAGTTTTGTAGAGCGAATAGGGTAGAAATTCAAATCAATGACATTATCTAACATTCTGATTGCAGTAGGAATAACTCGTTCAATATCCTCTTTTGAATTAATCTTAGAAAGATTTACACTTGCTAAATTACAAACAGAAGTTTTACCCTCTTCAACTTTTACATTTTCCTCAATTAATTCTGATTTGAGTTCATATTTGTTTGGGTTTGTATTTTGTAGAATTTCCATACAAAGATTTGAACTTCTTATAAGTCCGCTGTGCTGATTTTGATTGCGACGATTCGCCTCATCTTTAAAACCTAAAAATGGTGAGCCAGTTTCAAAATATGAGAGTAGGATTTTTTTCCAAAGCTCTTTAGCTGAAACAGAGTGTTTTCGGATATTTTCATTTCTTTCATAACCTAAATATAGTTTTTTGAATTCACTTCCAAAAGTATCAGTCAAATCCATAGTTTCGTGCGGGTCAAAAAGTGTCCAGCTTCCACTATTTCTAACTCTTTCCATAAATAAATCTGTTATCCAAACTGAAGTAAATAAATCGTGAGCTCGTCGTCTATCTTCACCACTATTCTTTTTCAGTTCTAAGAAAGCTTCAATATCCCAATGCCAAACTTCGATGTAAGCATTTATTGAACCTTTTCTAGTTCCGAGCTGATCAACCGCCAAAGCAATATCATTTACAGGTTTTAGAAATGGTATAACTCCGCCACCAACTTCTTTGTGACCTCGGATAGTTGCACCCGCACCACGAATCTTTGCAAAATCCCAGCCGATACCTCCGCCGTGTTTTGAAAGTAAAGCCATATCTTTGTATGTGTCAAAAATCGACTCAATATTATCTTCGGTACTTCCTAAGAAACAAGATGATAATTGATAATGTGAAGTTCGACCATTTGAAAGTGTCGGAGTTGCTACCATAACTTCAAACTTTGAAATCACATCGTAGAACTCTTTGACCCGTTTCATTTTTTCCGCTTCATTTTTTGCTAAAAACATAGAAACTGCCATAAACATATGTTGAGGAAGTTCAATCGGTGATTTGTTCTTATCTTTTAACAAATATCTATCGTAAAGAGTTCTTGCTCCTAAATATGTAAATTGTTTATCTCGGCTTGGTTCAATATAGCTGTTAAGCTCGTCAAGGTCATAACCCTCTTCAAGATTTTTGATAATTCTGCCAATATCTTGACCGTGTTCAATATACTCCCGCAAACTATGAGAATATATTCTACCTTTTGGTGAGTTATATTTTTTGCCAACTTGGTGATAAAGGTCATTCATAAAAAGGCGACTAGCTACAAAAGTCCAATCAGGTCTATCCACATCAATTTTATTTAAGGCAGTAGTAATTAGTAGCGATTGAATATCTGACGATGAAATTCCGTTGCGAAGTTGGGGCAAAATATCTTTATCAAGCTCATCTTGAAAGACTTTTGATAAGCCCTCGACAGCTTCAGAAGTCTGCTTTTTAATTTTATCTAAGTCGAAATAGACAACACTTCCATCTCTTTTTTTAATTTTCATATTAATTTCCTATTTAGTTTTCAAAATATTTTTCCAAATTTTATCGAAATGAAAATAGATTATCTTAGAATTCTTAGAGTTTGTTGTCATTCTTAATCTTGAAACTTTTCTGTTAAAATTCTAAAATCAAATAACAAGGGATTTTATGGAGTTTTTTACAAAAATACTACTCTTTTTCAAATATATTTTCGGAAAAATATTTGGAACAAGAAACGACAGAGAGATAAAAATCTATCGGCAACGGGTTGAACTTATCAATTCTCTTGAGGATAAATATAAAAATCTTTCAGATTCTGAACTACAAACAGCTTTTCAAGACTTGAAAAATTCAGTTCAATCAAATTCTAAAACTTTAGACGAAGTTTTAAATGATTCTTTTGCAATTACTCGAGAAGCTAGTTCGCGGATTTTAGGAATGAGACATTATGATGTTCAGCTTATTGGCGGAATGGTTTTAAATGATGGTCGAATTGCAGAAATGAAAACAGGCGAAGGAAAAACTTTAGTTGCTACTTTACCAATCGTGTTAAATGCGATGTCAGGCAAAGGAGTTCATCTTGTTACCGTTAATGATTATTTAGCGACAAGAGATGCAACTGAACTTTCTCCACTTTACGAATTTTTCGGTTATACCGTCGGTGTAATTACTGAAAATATGTATGACGATTATGAAAAGAAAAAGCAATATCAAGCTGATATAACTTACGGAACAAATAACGAATTTGGTTTTGACTATCTTCGTGACAATATGAAATACTCAAAAGATGAAATGGCTCAACGAAAACATAATTTTGTAATTGTTGATGAGGTCGATTCGATTTTAATCGATGAAGCTAGAACTCCTTTAATTATTTCTGGTCCAATTGATAGAAAACTTGATAATTATGTAATTGCGGATAAAGTTGCAAAAAAACTGGTAAAAGGTGAAAAAACTCCTCCAAAAGAGATTGGCGAACCTGATGTCACAACTGGAGATTTTATCGTTGATGAAAAAAACAGAACCGTTCTTTTAACAGAAGATGGAACTGAAAGAGCTCAAGAACTTTTTGAAGTTGATAATCTATATTCTATTGAGAATGCAATTCTTTCTCACCATCTTGACCAATCTTTAAAAGCAAATTATCTTTTTGAAAAAGATGTAGATTATGTAATTAAAGATGGCGAAGTTATTATTGTTGATGAATTCACAGGTCGTCTTTCAGATGGTCGCCGATATTCAGATGGACTTCACCAAGCAATCGAGGCAAAAGAGGGAGTTCAAGTAAAAGAGGAATCTCAAACTCTAGCTGATATTACATTCCAGAACTATTTTAGAATGTATGATAAATTGGCAGGAATGACGGGAACTGCTCAAACTGAAGCTACTGAATTTGCTGAAATTTATAATGTTGATGTTGTTTCAATTCCTACGAATGTACCAATTCAAAGAAAAGATTTAAACGACCTCATCTATAAAACTGAACGAGAAAAATTTGAAGCCGTAGTTACAAAAATTAAAGAGTTACAAAAAACTGGGCAACCTGTTTTAATCGGAACTGCATCAATCGAAAAAAGTGAGATTCTAAACTCATTTTTGAAAAAAGCTAAAATTTCTCACTCAATGTTAAATGCGAAAAATCACGAACACGAGGGCGAAATTATCAAAAATGCTGGTCAAAAAGGTGCGGTAACAATTGCAACAAATATGGCAGGTCGTGGAGTTGATATTAAATTAGGTAAAGGTGTTCAAGAAGTTGGCGGTTTATATATTTTAGGAACTGAACGACACGAAAACCGACGAATTGATAATCAGTTAAGAGGTCGAGCTGGACGACAAGGAGATAATGGAACGAGTCAATTTTTCCTAAGTCTTGATGATAACCTGCTAAGAATCTTTGGAAGTGATAGAATCAAATCTATTATGGAAAGATTAGGAATTGAAGAGGGTGAGCATATTGAATCTGGTATGGTAACTCGAGCAGTTGAAAAAGCCCAAAAACGAGTTGAGGGAATGCACTTTGAAAGTCGAAAGCACGTTGTTCAATATGATGATGTTTCAAACGAGCAAAGAAAAGTCATTTTCACTTTTAGAAATCAGCTTTTAGATTCTGAATATGATATTACTTCAAAGCTTCACGAAATCAGAAGTGAATATATTAAAGTTTTACTTGAGAATTTCTCAATTTTTGATGGCTTACCACAAGAAGATTATAATCTTGATGGACTGGTTGGAACTCTAAAAGAGGAATTGAAATTAGATATTAAAATTTCTGATATAGAAAATCTTGAAGCCGATGAGGTTTTCTCAAAATCTTTAGAAATTGTTGAATCTGAATATAATAATAAAATGTCAGTTCTTGATGAAACTATCAGAAAAAATATTGAACGGGAATTCTACTTAAAAACTCTTGATAAAACTTGGAGAGAACATCTTCATCAAATGGATACTATGAAAACAGGAATCGGACTTCGAGGCTATAACCAAAAAGACCCTCTTGTTGAATACAAAAAAGAGAGCTTCCTACTTTTTAGCGAACTTGTAAATGCAATTAAATTTGAAACTGTGAAAACTTTACAACTTATCCAATTTGGTAGAAGTGCCGAAGAAGAGAGCGAAGAATTTATAGCAAATCGCGAAAAAGAGAAAGAAATTGCTAAAAAACAGGCTGAAATTCGACAAGAAACTAATCGGGATATTCCTGCAGTTGTAGTTGAAAAAAAACCTAAAAGAAATGAGCCTTGCCCTTGTGGTAGTGGAAAAAAATATAAACAGTGTTGCGGTGTGAGTGGTCCAAAAAAAGGGATTTTTGCACAATAAAAATATAATTTATTTGGACTTACTAAATAGAAAATTTAAAGTAGGTCTTCGTATTAAGCCCGAAGATGACCAGTGGTTGCCATCTTCGGGCTTGACCCGATAATCTATATTTTTACTCAATTATTAAATAATAAAATTTCAAACTCTAGAAACTTGACAGGATAACTTTTCATCAGTTTTTTAGTTTCTTGAAATGTTAATTGCTTCTTACCTCCGCTAACTCCACTTTTTTTTATATATTTAAAAATATCTAAAACCGTATCAAATTCTAGTTTATAATTTAAGATTGTAAAATTTGCTTGAAAATAGTTATTTGCCATCTCTTGAACCTCATCAGCACTTTTTAAAGGTGATTTTATTCCTGCAATTTTATGTAAAGTCTTGAAAGTTCCCGATGTGAAAATTGCAAAAGAGAGTGGAGTTTCAAGTTTTGCAATATCAGAAAAAGTCTTATCTAAATTTGAAGCCCATTGTAAAGCTGATGATGAAATGATTCTATCAAATCTCTGTTTTTTCAAAAGCTCAATATCTAAATTATTAAAATCTTGAAAAAAAAGAGTGATGTTTTTATTTTTTGGGTGAGTTTCAAGCATTTTTTCAGAAAAATCAACTCCGATAAAGTTTTCAATTTTCCAATCAATATTTTTATAAATTGCACCAGTCCCGCAACCAATATCTAAAATATTCTTTGGCTTATCTGAAATTTGAGAGATTAACTCTTTTGAAACTAGGTTTTGAATAAAATTATAGTCTGAATATGTTTTTGCATTTTTTGAAAACTGATTTTGAATTGGATTCACTCAAATCCCCCCTTTATAAAGAGAGGAAATAAATTAATGGTAGATTTTTTCATAAGTAAAATACCATTTCAAGATTTAAAATTATCTAAATAATTTAGTAATTTCTTTTTCGATAGCATCTGGAACAGTTGCTATTCTTGTAAAATCACTCATTGATAATTTAGGGTAGCTAATTGCTAAATAGTATTTTGGGTCAAGAATTTTTGCTTTACCATCTTCAATTAAAACTGTATAAGGTAATAAAGCTCCATTATTTGAACCAACTTTTTTAACAAACTTTTTAGTTCGTTTTTTTAGTTCAACACCAATTAAAGTAGCATTTCCAACTTTCAAAGAAAAAATCGGATTAGAAACTTTTTTAGCAAGATTTGAACCTTTTGCAATTGTAATCATATCTTCATAGTAAGGCATACCAAACATAAAGTGGTAACCATCTAAATCTGATTTATCAAGTTTGTTATCGTCCGCAACTAAATCACCAAAAGCTGAAAGAAGTTTATTTGTAATTTCGTGAGCTTTTGCTGAATAATCATCTTGTAAAAATGCGTGTCCGAAATAGTTAGGATTTGCAACTTTGATTTCTTTATCTTTTGTGTTGATAAGAACTCGACCGACTGCATAAAAACCTCTACCCTCTTTTGAAGATAACTGTTTTTGAAGTGGAGAAGTGAAAATAACTGTTTTCAATTTCCCTCTTTTATCAACTGAATAAATTGCTAAAACATCAAAACCAGCTTTTGTCAAAGTTTGAGCAACAGCCGATTCAGTTCTAAGTTTTCCAGTAAAATAAGCTGAAACCTCTTTTGCAAAAACCGAAGTTGTAAGAATTGATACAACTAAAAAAGCAATAATTTTATTCAACTTCTACCGCCTCTAATTCTTCTGTAAAGATTTTAATAATTTCTGCATCTAAATCATTTACAAGTTTAATATGTTCAGGATTTGTAATATTTGCAACAGCTAACCAGTTTGCAAGTTTTGGCATTCCGATATGTAGAGTTTTCTCATCTTCGTCAATATACATATATAAAGAACAAGGTGCGAAAATTCCTGCTTCAGGAGTTTCGTTGAAAACAGCATTTGAGAATGGGAAGTGACAAAGACTATAAACCCAATAAGCAGGATATTTAAAATCTTTCTCTAAATCGTCATAAACTTCTTTGATGTCTTTGTAACCTGCGATGAGGTATCCAGCTTCTTCAAAAGTTTCCTCGAAAGTTTCTTGAAATTCTTCTACAAAAGTTTCAATATCATCATCGTAATCAGCTAAATCGAATTTCATTGTAAATTCCATCATCGGCTTAGCAGGTAAAGAGTCAAAATAAAGATTATTTACTCTGTCAGCTTTAATTCCCTCAATTGCTAATTTATCAAGAGCAGGAAAAACAGAAGCAAATTGCTTTCTAGCTTTTACATCAGTTACACCAACAATATCAGACATAACTTCTGGACGGATATGACCAACCCAAGTAACATCTTCATTTTTGTTTTTGTAGATGTGCATATTGAAAGGAGTGAATCCACCATATTGAGGATACTCTTCAAGAAGAGTTCT
>Ga0256827_10000493_pt1 | contig 24492 bp, 18 predicted proteins | sample CV84metaG_FD_185977 | JGI IMG/M metagenome (GOLD analysis project Ga0256827, IMG submission 185977) | Hydrothermal vent microbial communities from East Pacific Rise, Pacific Ocean - CV84 | ecosystem: Environmental > Aquatic > Marine > Hydrothermal vents | place: Pacific Ocean: East Pacific Rise...
AATTTCTGAAAAATTATATTTTTCTTTCATACTTTTCATTACTAACTCCATAAAAGCAACTCTTTAGCAAAAACGACACTTTTTATGTCGAGTTGCCAAATACCCCAAACACCAATAGGTTCATAGGATTACAATATGCCATAATTTAGATATTTTTTCAATATTTATATCACAACACCCCCTTGTAATTAATCATGATAATTGATATGATGTCTATCTATGGAAAGGTATATATCAGAAAATAAAATAAAATCATTACTTCATGAAATGATAAAAACAGGAGATAATTTATACTACAATGATAAAAATCACTCTCTTTATTCATATAAAGAGCAAAAAAAACAAAATATAATACGATTACCACTTATATGGCACGCTATTCCTGAAATAATAAGCAATAAAATGAATATTGAATCTATAAAAAGATGTAATAAACATTATTTAATAATTATGATTACAACAGGACAAGCTTCAATTGGAATATTTAAGAATAAAGAAAACTTTGAACATAAAGTTATCAGAAAATATATGGTAAGAAAGAAACAAGGAAAAAGCCAGCTAAAATACTTAAAAACCAAAGGTAAATCAAGAGCAGGCTCAAGGGTAAGATTAAATAACTCTTTAGTATTTTTTGAAGAGATTAATGAATACATTAACAACTGGAATAAAGACTATGAAATATGTCGCATTTTATATTTTGTTCCAAAATCTTTAATAAATTTATGGTTTAACTCAAATAAAACACCTTTTTTTAATAAAGATGATAGTAACTTGATAAAAATACCATATAACCTAGATACACCAACTTTTGAACTAATGAAAAAAGTGGGTAAATATGCCTATGACGGTGAAATTTTATAATAAACAATCACTATTTTTTAAATTTAAGGATATATCTATCTCTACCTTCATAAGGATAGGTTAATATTTTAGGATTATATTTTTCAATTACTTCCGAAAAATTATTTTTTTGATTTTCAGTTAATAACATAATATGACTTCCATTATCAGCAATATAGTTTTTTGCAAAATATATTAATTTAGGAGGCTTCATAAATGCTCTGGAAATAACAATATCAAACTTTTTACCTGATGAATTCTTTTTATCAAGATGATGATGCTTAGGGTAGATATTTTTTAAATTTAATTCCTTTACAACTTCTTCTACAAAAGTTATTTTCTTATTCACACTATCAACAAGAGTGAATTCAATATGAGGATTTAATACTCCTGCAATAATACCAGGAAAACCTGCACCCGTTCCCATATCAAGAACTGTTTTTATATTTTTATCTCCAAAAATCTTCTTAGAAACTGAATAACTATCGATAAAATGTTTTACTATAACCTCTTTTTCATCTGTTATTGCTGTTAAATTTATAATTTTATTCCATTCCATCAATAATTTTTTATACATTTCAAATTTATATATTTGTTCTTCTGTTAAAATAAAGTTATAAGACTCAAAAATTCTTTTTATCATTTTAAAATTCCCTTTAAAACAAAAAAGGGGGCCGAAGCCCCCAATTTATAATAAATTTATAATTAATTTATTATGGTGCTACACAAGTAGTTCCATCACATGATGTTAAACCATTTGTATTGTCATCACATGCATTAGCATCTGATGAACAATCTGTTGCATCTACATGAGGTGCTACACAGTTAGTTCCGTCACAAGCAGTTAAACCATTTGTATTGTCATCACATGCATTAGCATCTGATGAACAATCTGTTGCATCTACATGAGGTGCTACACAGTTAGTTCCGTCACAAGCAGTTAAACCATTTGTATTGTCATCACATGCATTAGCATCTGATGAACAATCTGTTGCATCTACATGAGGTGCTACACAGTTAGTTCCGTCACAAGCAGTTAAACCATTTGTATTATCATCACATGCATTAGCATCTGATGAACAATCTGTTACTTCTACTGGTGCTACACAGTTAGTTCCGTCACAAGCAGTTAAACCATTTGTATTGTTATCACATGCATTAGCATCTGATGAACAATCTGTTGCATCTACATGAGGTGCTACACAGTTAGTTCCATCACATTCAGTTAAACCATTTGTATTGTCATCACATGCATTAGCATCTGATGAACAATCTGTTACTTCTACAGCTGGTGCTACACACATATTAGTTGTAGTTGTATCACATACGGTTAAACCATTTGTATTGTTTTCACAATCTGTATCTGCAGTACAATCTGTTGCATTATTATCAGCACAGAACCAACCAATTGTTGCATCCCCTGAATCAACACAAGTAAAACCATCTTGTGTACATACAGAAGTAGCATCAGTACAAGGCTCATAACAAAGAGCATCTTCAGTGTCTGGAGTAGTTAAACATAAACCATCATTTAAACATGTATTCATAGCATCACATTCATCACCAAATTCAGCTGATGGAGCAATTTCACAATAAAAACCACCACTTGCAGGAGGAGCTCCCCATTTAATACAAGCTTCACCAGCACAATCTGTACCATCACTATCTGATTCAGCTTCACATTTTGCAAAACAATAAGATGAACCATCACCAATACTTAAACACCAGCCATCATCTACACAACCATTAACTGCATCACATTCTTCACCAGGATTTCTTGATGGAGCAATTTCACAGTAAAAACCATCATTTGGAGCTGTTCCAAAATGAACACATGTTTCTCCACCACATTCATCACTTACATCTTTAGCTTCTGTACATGAAGCAAAGCAATAAGATGGATTATCTCCACCTGTTCCTAAGCACCAGCCATCATCTACACAACCATTAACCATATTACATTCATCACCAGGGTTTCTTGATGGAGCAATTTCACAGTAATAACCATCATTTGGAGCTGTTCCAAAATGAACACATTTTTCTCCACCACATTCATCACTTACATCTTTAGCTTCTGTACATGCAGCAAAACAATAAGATGGATCATCTCCACCTGTTCCTAAACACCAGCCATCATCAATACAACCATGAGAAAACTGGTCACATTCTTCACCAGGACTCTGAGTTTGTGGAGCTCCACAAAAATTACCTACTTGCCCAAAGTTTTCACATTTTGAACCAACACCAACAGCAGCACATTCATCTTCACTTCCAGGAGTTGTACAAGCCATGAAACAATTAGCCCATGTTTGTTGGTCACCTAAACACATTAAACCATTAGCACATACTGCATCTAAACAATCTTCACCAACTCCAACAATTGGACCAGCACAATAAAATAAACCACCATCACCAGATAAATCAACACATCCTCTGTCTGTTCCACATGATAAATCAGTTGGGCCACTACATTTTTTAGAACAAAAGCCCTTTTCACATAGATTTCCTACATTACAATCAGCTTCCTGACATTCGTCAGAACAAGCATCGCCTTCTTCTCCGCCACCTTTTCTTGTACCATCATCATTAAAACATGAGTCAGCACCTTTAATACAAATACCTATAAAACCATCACCATAATACTTACAAGTAAACTGGTCTCCATAAGTAGTAGGACATCCAGCATCAGTAGTACATGTTCTTGTAGAACAATAACCATCTTCAGCTGTATCACCTAAACAAAACATATCTCCTGCACAACCAGGATTATTTGAAAATCCTAAACCAGGATCACATTGATCATTGAAGTTTTTATAACACGGTCTGTCACCATCAGGTACAGCACATTTCCAGTTACCTGCATTATCCTTATCTTCCATACACTTTTCACATGAAAATTCACATGAACCCTCATGGTTTGAAGGAGAACAAATAACAGTTGGAACGCATAACATTGGATCTGTTGCATCTAGAGTGTAATAATCATCACATTTACATCCTAATTTACCATTATTATTTGCAATACATTCACCATTTCCACCACAAGCGAGAGATTCATCTTTACAATCATCACTAGGTTTTAAACATCTTAAACCATTTTGAGATTTTAAAAAACCTTCATTACATTCACATGCAGGTAAACCACCAACAAGAGAACATGTACCCTGAACGACCTTATCTTGATCTGTACATTGATTTATACACTCAGCTGGTAGAGGTGCTTTACATTTATGATTACTTCCACAAATCATTTCACCATCACAATCATCATTCGTATCACAAAAACCTGTTTTCAGGTCACAATTACCAGTATCAGTATTGCATTCCTGCCAAGAACCACATTCAGGGCTACATTCTTTATCACTACTACCACATGATGCGGTAAATACTGATAAAACAGTAAACATGAGTGCAATTAAAAGTAAATTTAACTTCATATTAACTCCTTCTAAGTAAAATAAATAAATAAACAAACACTACATAGTATCACAAGGTTATATTTTTTTCAAATTTATTTTTTTTCAATGAAAATATTATCAATTAAATTATTTTTTATATCATAAACTTTAAAATCAAGCTTTTTTCCTTTAATATCCAGCAAACAATAATGATAATCTTTAATATATTTTTTTAAATATTTTTCATCACTAGAATTATCTACTTTATCATATAGTGGAGCACCACCACCTCCAGTAACAACATAATGAGTATTATTTTTAAAAAATCTTTCATAGGCATGGTCATGCCCGCTAAATACAATATCAATATTGTATTGATTAATTAATAAATTTAAATTATCCTGTAAATACTTACTTCCTCCATGTCTTCCAACACTAAATAAAGGATGATGAAAAATTAATATTTTAAAATCAGATTTATTCTTTTTAAGCTTCTCTTCTAACCAAAGATATTGCTTACTCTTTTTACCTAAATCAGAATTAGAATCTAAAACAAAAAATGAAATATTTTTAAAATCGATTTTATACCATTTTTTGTTGTTTGGTAAATTGAATATTTTAAAATAATTATCTGAATTTCGTTCGTGATTACCCAAAACAGGATAGTATCGTGCTGTTTTTATTATGGGTTTTATTATATCCAAAAAGATAGGCCATAATTCATTAATATTCCCATCATAAACTAAATCTCCAGTATTAAAAACCATTGCAGGATTTTTCTCTAAAAATAAAGAAACTATTTTTCTATGTACTTCATAATTATTTCTTGTATCTCCATAAATTACAACAAGATTACTTTTATTTATCTTGATATTATTTAAAACTACAGAGTTAGTTTTTTTATCACTTTTAGGAGTTGAATAATTTACTTTATTACAAGATGACAAGAAGAAAAATAAAAAAAATAAAAAATAGAAATACTTCTTAATCATTTTCAGGCTCACTTTTACAATCCTTACACACTCCATAAATATTTAAAACATGATTTGTAATTTTAAAACCATATTCTTTTGCTATTTTATTCTGTAATTCCTCTATTTCATTATTTTGAAATTCCTCTATTTTTCCACATTTTATACAAACTAAATGGTCGTGATGAGTATTTTCTTCAAGAATAGGCTCAAAAAATGCCATATTTTTATTAAAAGAATGTGAAATAGCCATTTCAAGCTCACATAATAGCTTTAAGGTTCGATAAACTGTTGTATATCCAATTTGAGGATGTAATTTTTTGATTTCAGAATATAGAGTTTCAGCATCAACATGATGTTCCTGTTTAAGAAATATTTTAACAATTTCCTCTCTTTGTTTACTTTGTTTTAAGGAATTTTCTTTAATCTTATTCCTAAATCTTTCTAAATAAATATTTTTTTTCATTTTATATAAGCCCTAAAATACTCTATAATGTAGTATATGAAATTAAACTTGTCAATAATTCTGAAATATTAAGATAAAAATATTGAATTATGAGTACTTATAATATAAAATGTATTGCTTATTGAAGGAGTAAGAATGAATTGCCCTATTTGTAAAGATAAAGGTTATAATTTTAAAAAATCATTTAATTATGCTAAAATAGAAAAATGTGAATGTATGTTTGAATGTAAAATATGTAATGGACTTGGTCATATTCCTTTTCATAAAGATGGCTATAGATATCTTCAAAAATGTGAATGTAAGAAACTAAATGAAAAGATTAAAAGATATAATGCTCTAAAAATACCAGCAAGGTATTCCAACAAAAAACTTTCTAACTTTAAAATAGAAAGTTTTAATAAAGTAATTGCAGATACTCAAAGAGGAATATTAAAAACATTACACAATTATATTAATAATTTTGATTTAGATTCAAAAGGAATAATACTGTATGGAGGAAACGGAGTTGGTAAAACACATTTATTAACAGGATTACTTTCTCATTTGGTACTTAACTTTGAAATAACGGGGCTTTATCTTGATTTTCCACAATGGATACTTGAAAATAAATACTTATTTACTAATTTTAATTTAAATGAAGAACTTCAAGCTGAAATGAATTTAATTACATCGGTTGATATACTTGTTATTGATGAATTTGCTAAAAACAGAACAGCATTTGAAAAAGAAACTTTTGAAAAAATATTTTATGAAAGATACAATAAAAGAAAGATTATGTTTATTGGTACAAACTATGAAATCACTGATAAAGGAAATGGAAAATATATGAAAGATGTTGTTTCAGACGCATTATTTTCTCGCTTGGGAGATTTTAAATCTTTTGAAGCAAATCTTTTAATTGGTGAAGACTATAGATTAAATTAGGAAAGAATGATTTCATTAATGAAGTATTTAATAAAACTTATATATTTTTTATTTGGATTGATAATTATATACATCCTAATAATTATATACCTAAATACATCATATAATAAATACTTAATATCAAATATTCTTTCAAAAATACTACCAGGAAAATTTTATATAGAAGAACTATCAGTAAATCCAACTCTAACAGAAATAATTCTAAATAATGTTTCAATTATTGCTCCAAAAGGAGAAAAAGTAATTAGAGTAACTGCTCTTTCATTAAATATTTCTCCAATAAATTTAATAAAAAATATTATTAGTTCAAAAAAACTAATAATAGATTCTGTTAGCATAGATCAAGCTAAAATTAATATAATAATTAATCAAGATTATAAAAATATTGCTGAAACATTTTATACCCTTGATAAACATAAGAAATTTAGCAATTTACTCTTTCATAAAATGTATAAAAATAATTTTATGTTTTTTGATGATAATGAATTTATTACAAATACTAAGCCAAGCGAAACTCCACTAACAATACTTGTAAACAATATAAGTATGAATAAGTCATCAGTCTTTTTATCTGTTATGAACTTTATAAAAATAAAATCTAACGAAATCAATCTTAAAAATGCTAGTTTCCAATTATTTAAGGATAATATATTAATTCGTGGAGATGGTAATCTTAGCAATGCTCTTATTCAAATAGATGATAAAAAACTTAGAATTGATAAGGCTGAATTCTATTCATTTGAACAGGATTTTAATAAAATAGAGTTAAAACAGGCATTCATTCATATTAAAGATTCAAAATTTGATACTAAAGTTAAACTGGGTATGGATATTCTTAGTAAATTAAATATATCATTAAATGGTGACATTAAAACATCTATAATAAAATCAATAGCTACTGAAAATAAGATAGAAATCCCTCAAAAAATTGAACTGGGAAATAATATAAATATTGATGCAAGCTTATTTGGTTCAACTAATTATCCAATGATAAGCGTAAATTTATTACTTGACCATATAACATTTAATGATATCAATTTTGAAAGTGGAGTTATAGAAGCTTATTATCAATCAGAACAAAGTGATTTAAGCTTATATTTAAAAGAAGTTTCATATAAAAACAAAAAACTTAAAAGACTCAGAACAAGTCTTTCAGTTAATAATAAGAATAGTGTTGATTTAGAAAATTTTTCTTTTGAAATGAATAATGGCTCTTTAAAATTAAATAGTAAAATGAACTTTATATCTGGAGAAATTAAAAATCTTAACTTAATTTTAAAAAACTTTAAGCCTGACTACCTAAAGAGTTTGCTTAAAGTAAATATTCCTAAAAAATATTCCCACTTACTCAAGGGAAGTTTATATTCAAAAATTAGATTAAATTCTCAAAATATTTATAAACAAAAAAATATTAATTTAAACCTTTACAGTAATTACAGATTAATTCAAAATGAAATCATAGGTAAGAAATTAGAGCTTAAAACAAGGTTAAATTATAATAAAGGTAGAGTTGTTATTTATAAAGGAACTTATTTAAAATCAAATAGGCTATCTTTTATCACTAGTGGTAAATTAGACTTAAACAAAAAAAATGTTAATCTGACATTTAATCTTGAATCTCAAAAATTTGAAGGAATTTTAAATGAATTAAATATTAATGATTTTTCAGGAAATGCATCTTTTAAAGGTAAAGTAACTGGCAATGTTTATAATCCTTTATTAAAAGCTAATATTAACTTAAATAATTTTAATTATCTTCACTATAAAAACAATGAGATATCAACAGATATTAAGCTAGAAAATGGACTCATTCAATTATATGGATTATCAATTTCAAATTCAGATTTTAAATCTTTTATAACTGCAAAAATTAAACTATACAATAAAAATTTAAATAATATACTAAAAGAGCCTCAATTTTCTTTGTTTATTAATCTAGAAGATGCTGAAATAGGAAATATATTACAAAATGATGATATAGAATTAAAAATGAACAGTGAAATAATAATATATGGGACTCCATCAAAATTAAGTGGAACAATTACATCATATTCTAAAAATTTTACAATCAATAAGGAACCATTTAATAGCTTTAACTTAAGTATAAAACTTATAGAAGACTCAGAAACATCAGATAATATAATGAAAATTGAAAGTTTAAATATAAATAAAAACAACTCAATATTTTTAGAATTAATTGGTAATTTAAATTTAACAAATCATAATTTTTATTTTGAAAGCTTTATTCCAAGACTAAAAATTGAAAAAATAATAAACTTAAAAATAAAAAATGATCCAATCTTTTATGGAGATTTAATATCAAATTTTGTTATAAAAGGAAATATTGATAAAAAAACAATTAATTATGATTTAAAAATGAGGCTTGCCTCTTGTCATTATCCTTATCAAATTAATACAACAGAAAATAAAATAGAACATTCTGACGAATTTGGAGTTGCAGATAAAATAACATCAAAAAATGTTATTATTAAAAAACACCTAAAACTAGGTGAAGGACTTATTTCAATAAAGGGAAATCAAGAAAAGGCTACAATTAATGGAGAATTATTTAATATTCTTTCTTTGAAAAGTGATATTAATGATATTTTAAAACATCCAATACTAACAGTCAATTTAGATGTCGAAAAGTTTCCTTTGGATAAATTTTATACAGCCCCTCTTAAAAGTTTAATAACTTTAAGTTCTAATTTAAAATATGATTTACTTGATAAAAAAATATTATTTGGTCGTGTAATATTCGAAGATATTGACCTAAACTTAGGAGAACTTAATATTACTGAATCAGAGAGAAAACTAAAATCAAAAGATAAGCATTGTATCGTTACAATTAATGACAAAAAAATAAAGAAAAACTGTATTGAATATATAAATAATAAATTATACGTTGATTTTGGTCTTTCCTTTTTAAATGAACACATTAATTTTTCAGGAATTGTTTATCCTTATAAAGAAAAAATGAATTTAAACATATATGGAGGTATTAATTTAAGGTCATTTGCTTACTTTAAAAATATATTTTCATCAATTGATGGCAACGCATATATCTATAGTAATATAAGCGGTACATTTAAAAAACCACGATATAATTTCAATTTAAAGATAAAAAATGCCTCCTTCCAGCCTACAGGATATGATAAAGATATTACAGTTAACAATGCACAAATAACAATGAGACAAGACAAGGTTTATATAAAGAATATAAAAGGAAATATGCTTGGAGGTAGTTTTGAATTTACAGGAGATCCTAAAAACAATAATTTAATATATAATTTAAGAACTAATAATGTTTATTTAAATTTAAATGCAAATAATTTAGAGTACAATCTTCCTGAAGTTGCAGATATAGAAGCAAGTTTAAATTTAACATTAAAAGGAAATATTAAAAACTTAAAACTATATGGTAGCACTAAAATAATAGATGGAAAATTCTATAAAGAGATAAATATTGTAGATAATATATTAAATCCAATCACTAAAAAAACAGAAGTATATGAAGAAGGAATTAATTTAAAAACAGTTCCAATACTTAAAAATATTTCACTTAATGTTAATATTATTAATGAAGGCTTAATAATTTCAAATAATTTAATGTCAGATGTTGCAGTAAAGGCTAACTTAACAATATTAGGCACGCTAGGCGCCCCAATTATTGTAGGAGAAATAACAGCAAAAGATGGCTCTGTTAACTTATTACAAAATATTTTTGACTTAACTAATTTAGGTATAAAATTTAATAAAACAGATTTACTTGCTTCAAAATTAAGCTTTGAAGCTGAATCAATAGTAAAAGACTACGATCCTGTTTCAGATGAATATACCAATAGGAATATATCTCTTATTATTACAGGAAAATTAAACAATCCTAAAGTTGAATTAACAGGTGAAGGGCTAACAAAAGTACAAACATTAATGTTATTACTAACAGGACAATCAGGTTTAAATACATCAGGAACAACAGTAAATGATGATAGAAGCAGTAAAATTACAAATCAGGTTTTTTCTATACTATTACAAAATTCATTAAATAAATTAACATCTGATTTTACTAAACAAACTGATATATCAATACAAACTTCAATTAATTCAAGTGGAGGATTAGCAGTTTCAGCAAACAAAAGAATTGCAGAAAGAGTAATAATAACAGGAGTAGGAGAATTTGAAAATAATACTTTGCAAAAAGAAATATCTGCAGAAGTAATAATAACAGATGAATTAGTGATTGAAATATTAAAGGCATTTGAGGAGGGTACAACTGATCTTGGTTTAAAGTACAGGCTTAAGTTGAAGTAAATTATGAAATTTATGAGCATTACAATTTTTATTATTAGTATATTATTATTTTCTCCAATATTTGCTCAGTCAACAGAATATATAAAAATAGATAAGCTTGAAATAATATCAGAAGACAATATAGATAAAGACTTCTGGGTAGACTTTATAAATATTCCTAAAAACAGTTTTATTACTAATAAAGATATTGAATTTTTAAAAATAAGATTATTAAACACAAAAGCATTCAAAAAAGTGTTTATAAAAATAAAAAAACAAAACCATACTAATAAATTATTATTTTACTTAATACTAAAACCAATTATAAAAAAGATTATTATACTTAATAACTTTCCTTTACTAGAACAAGATATCAGAAGAAAAATATTTTTTAATGAAGGAGAACATTTTGATAAGGGAAAATATAATGCAATAAAGGAAAATCTTGAAAAACTCTTTGAAACAAAAGGATTCTATAATTCTGACATAGAAACTAGTTACTCTTATTCAGATGATTATAAATATCTCACAATAAAGATAAATATAAAAAATATTGGAGTTAATTTATCAATTGATGATATTAATATAATATATAAAAAAGAAGAAGATAAAAAAATTAAAGATTCTGTTATAAAGAAATTAATTTATCCAACATTTTGGTCTAAAAGAACTGAAACATTTTATGAGGATGAGTTAAAAAAGAAACTTAAGGAAGTTGAATTAAATCTCAAAAAAAGAGGTTATCTTTCTGCTAAATTAAAACTTCTTAAACTACCAGTAAAAGAAGAGCTTCTAAAAGGAAAAAGTAATAACTATTCAAAAGAAAGTATTGAATACAAAATATTTAACAAATATATATTAAATAATCCATACCCAGAGTATTTAAAAATAAAAAGAAAGGGATTTATAATAAATTTAAAGGAAAAAAAAGTAGATTTATGGCTTATGTTTAGCCTTGGTGAAAAAGTAGATATTCAATTTAAAGGTCATAAAAATATTACAATCAAAGAATTAAAAGAAAAAATTTCAATTTATGAAAGCACCTCCCTTTCTCCAAGTGATATAAGAAAGTCAATAAAAAAACTCAAACAACTATATCAGTCAAATGGTTATTATTTTGTTGATGTAAGTAAAGACCATGAAAAAGAAAAAGAAAATCAATTGATTTTCAATATAAAAGAAGGGAAAAAATTATATATTAGAAATATAATTTTAAAAGGAGTAAATAAGGATATTAATAAAAATGATTTATTATCATTAATTGAAACAGGTAAATTTAATCTTTTGGGAAGTCAGGGATATTTACAGGAAAAGCTTTTCTTAAAAGACATGAAAACAATTTTATCACATTATAAGAATAATGGTTATTTACATGTAAAAATAGAAAAACTACTCTTTAATTTTTATCATGATAAAAATTACCTTGATATTGTAATTAAAATTAATGAAGGTGAAAAGGTAACCTTTTCAATTCCTAAAATTTATGGAGAAAATAATAAAAAAGAAATAAATAAGATGCAGAAACATTTAAAAAATCCAGAAAATAAAGGATTTAACTATAGCTGGTTTAAATATAATGCAAATGCTATTCAGCAATATTATGAATCAATTGGTTATCCACTAGCTACCGTAGAGGCATATATTAATTCATATTTATTTTATCCATTACCCAAAAAATTTATATCTGAAGATGAAATTTTAAGTAAATTACATGGTAAATTAAATCTTTCATATATAATTAAGAAAGGTCCTAAAAAGAAATTCGGCTCTGTTTTCATTAGTGGTAACTTTATCACAAAAAGAGATACAATAACAGATGAGATAATATTTAAAAAAGATGAAACTTTAAATTTGGAAAAAATAACAGAAACAGAAAGCAGATTAAGAAATTTAGGTATTTTTAAAACAATTTCCATACAACTACCCTCTTTAAGTGAAAAAGATGGAATTAAGGACAATGGTGTAATGCCTACTGATGTACTATTCTTCTTACAAGAAGGAGAAAATAGGTATATTGACTTTCTAATATCAACATCAACAAATGAAATGTGGTCCTTTTCCACAAAAATAGTCGAAAAGAATTTACTTGGCTATGCTAAAAAAATATCATTATTAGGAAAAATAGGAGAAATATATAGTAAACTAGAATTAGGTTTTGATTCTCCAAATATATTCTCTACACAAATAAACTTAAATATAAAAACATATTATAAATATGAAACACCTCCTGCATTTGATTTAACTGTTATTGGTAATGAAATCTCATTATATAAGAGTTTTTTTAAAAAACTTACTTTCTCACCATCAATATTATTTGAATACTCCAAAACAGAAATAGCATTCTCTAAAAATATATTTGAGCCTGATATCTTTCAAAAAATAGAAACATCTTTTACTAATTCTATGAAAATATCACTATTTTATGAAAGTAGAGATAATATTTTCGACCCAAGAAAAGGTTTTGCAGTTAAATATTCTTTTCAATGGGCTGGTTTATTTGATATATTATCAAATAAATTTATAGAACTAATAGATATTAATGTCAGTAATGAAAAATTTTTAAAAAATGAACTTGATTATTCATTTTATCTTTCACCTTTTAAGTGGTTAACCTTTGCAAATTCAATTAAGGTAGGAATAGGAAAGCCTCTAAATACAACAAAAAAACATTTACCACTCAAAGAAAGATATTTTTTAGGGGGGGATAGTTCAATTAGAGGTTATGATTTTAACATGGCTGGTGTTATAAAAAATGGAAAGCCAACAGGTGAAAATTCCATGTTACTTTTTAATAGTGAAATTAGATTTTACTTAAAAAATAATATCAGTCTTGCTTTTTTTATGGATATTGGAGGCTTATCTGAAAATTTTTCAGATTTTTTTGAATCAGAAAAATGGATTCCCCAAGATACATATAGTATGTTTTACAGTATGGGCTTTGGAATTAGGTATATTACAATTGTAGGCCCACTAAGGTTTGATTTTGTTCCTAAATTAAATAGTTCCTATATAAATAAAGGTACGACATTCTGGCACTTCAATTTTTCATACCCATTTTAGACCACAAACAAAGAACTATATAAAGACATTTAAACATTGATAATACTTAATAAAACAATAGAAAAAGGAACTTTTTTTATTAAAAACTGCTCTCTAGTAATAATTTAAAAAGATGTTATCATTGTAAAGTAGATATTTGGAGGGGTTATGTCTAACTTAGAAAATGATTATTTAAACGCTATATCAAGAGGACATTATGAACAAGTGATTTATTTTATCGAAAACGGAATAAATATAAACCTAAAAGACCAAAATGGAGAGCCAGCTATAACAAAAGCTATGAAAAGTGGCTATAAAGAAATAGTTAAGTATTTGCTACAAAGTGGAGTTGATATAAAAAACAATAGCAACTTAATTTTTGAAGCTGCCCAGAAAGGATACTTAGATATAGTAATTTCATTACTAAAATATGAAAACTCTCCTAAAATCAGAAAACAAGCATTAAATATCGCCCAGAAAGTTTTAAATCAAAAAGAGCTTTTACAGGGAATACAAGAACAAAATACAGATAAAGTGATAAAAGCAATTGAAAATGGTGCAGATATTAATCATATAGATATTCTTTCTTGGAGTCCATTAATGAATGCAACATTTAGAAAAGACAGAAAAATCACTAATATTCTAATTAAAAACAATGCAAATATAAACTATAGAAACAATAACAATGAAACAGCATTATCAAAAGCAGTTGAAGTAGGTGAATTATTTATTGTGGAATTATTATTAAAAAATGGAGCAAATCCTAATATTAAAGATAACAATAACAATACTCCAATAATATCAGCTGTAAAACATGGTGACTTAGATATTATTAAACAATTGATAAAGTATAATGCTGAAATTAATATAAACAACAATCAAAATGAAAATCCTTTAACAATAGCAATAAAAAACAACTATATTGATATTGTTGAATTTCTAATAAAAAAAGGAGCAAAAATAAATAATTTTTTAGAGATAGCTTATGAAAACAAACATTTTTATTTAACTGAAAAATTATTAAAATATGAAAATAATTATGCAAAAAGAATATATTTTGTAAATCTCTTAAAAGAACTAAATACTCAAACAAAACTAGAAATAAAAATTAGAAAAAATAGTTTGGAAGAAATAAAAAAAATTTTAAAAAATAATAATTGTAAGGATATAAATAATCTACTTTTTACTGCAGTAAAGTTATCCAGATATAGAATTACAAATTATTTAATTTTATCTGGTGCAAATCCTAATTCATATATAAAAAACTTATCCCCCCTTATGATTGCAGTAAGTCGAGGAGATAAGGAAATGGTTGAAACCTTAATTTCATCGGGAGCTGATGTTAATGGAAAAGGAAATTTTATCTTAGGATTTCCACTTACTATTGCAATTAATGAAGAAAACTTTGATATTGTAAAACTATTAATAAAAAATAATGCAGATATATACAGATCTTATGGTTTTAAATTATCTGCAATTGAGGAGGCCAAGAAAAGTAATAACGCTGAAATCATAGATTATTTAAAAAATATTAAATAACCCCTGTGGCAACTTATTCAAGTTGCCACACCCCCTACTTTAAAAGCTTTCTTCTTCTCATCTCTTTTTTAATTATTTCAAATTCCCTATTAGTCTGTCCTTGTATTGCAGTATTTTCATCAGCTCTTCTAAGTAAATATGGCATCACCAGCTTTAATGGACCATAAGGAATATATTTTGTAACATTATATCCTAATTTTGCTAAATTTAAAGTTATATGCTCACTCATTCCATATAATTGAGAAAAGTAAATTCTTTTATCATCTTTATTAAGTCCTTTTGTATTCATTAGTTCCATTAGAAATTTAACACTAAACTCATTATGTGTAGCTGCAAATAATGAAAGTTTATCAATATTATTCATACAGTATTCTAAAGCCTCATTAAATTTCTTATTAGTATCTTCTCTTGTTTCACAAATAGGTGATTCAATACCCTTTTCTTTGGCTAAGTCCTTCTCTTCTTGATAATAGGCTCCTCTCACAGGCTTAATACCATAAAAAGCATTACTCTCACTTACTCTCGTAAAAGACTTCTTTAAAATATCCATGGAATCTTTCCTGTAAAACTGAATAGTATTAAAAATAATAGCTTCTTCCTTATTATATTTAATCATCATTTCATCCATTATTTCATCAATGAATCCCTGAACATCAAGTCTTTCTGCATCAACCATAATAGGAACTCGTTTTTTATAAGCATAACCTGAGATATAGTCAATCCTTTTCATTAATTTTTCTTTAGCCTCTTTTTCTTCATTAGTTAATTCTAAATTCTTTTGTATTTTCCTTATTAAGTCAACATCAGCAATACCACTCATTTTATACACAGCATAAGGTATTTTTTCTCTATTTTCATTAACATTATCTATAATCTTTATAATTTCATCTTTAATACTTTCAAAAGCTATTTCTGATTTTTTACTTTCAGCAGAATAGTCAAGTACAGATTTTACATTATACTTATATAAATTATTTACTATTCCCTGAGAATCTTCCAGATTTATTCCACCACAAAAATGAAAAAATAAGTATTTCTCTGCAAATTTATGAACAGGTAACTTTAAAAAGATAGAAGCTTTCAACATACTTTTACCAATTGATGATAAAGATACATTACTCATTTTTTTAAATAAACTATAAATCCTCTTTAATTCTTCATCTGAACGGTTTTCAAATGCAACTTTAGTATCACTAAAAATATCACTATTAATAATATCTTTCATAATTACCTCAAAAAAAGCTATAAAGAATATATACTATAAAAAACTTATATAAAAAAGTTTTTTTGATTTTTTAAGGAAAATTTATTAAATTTAGCAAATATTTATAGCTTATTATGATTAAAAATCATATAAATTAATTTAACAATTGTATTTTCTGTTAAAATTTGATATTTTATACAATGTATAGTGTACTAAGGAGGCTATTGTGAATGAAGATTATTATAAAAATCAAATAAATCATCTTAATGCCGTTATTGATGAATTTGAAAATAAAAGTAATAAAAATAATATATACAATATTATGAATGAAACAATAGATGAAGCCTTTTGGGTAACTAATTTAGATTTAAAATTCAATTTCGTAAGTGCTTCAATAAAAAAAATATTAGGGTATACCTATGAAGAACTTGCAAATACATCAATTGAAAACTACTTAATAAATGATTCTGTTAGTATACTTAAAAATAAATTAACAGAAGAACTTAACTACCTTAAAGAAAACCCTAAAAACAATCCAGATCACTTTGAAAGAGTAACTCTTAACTTTAAACACAAGAGTAATCCAATGACAATATGGTGTGAAGTTAAAATAAGAATTTTACTTGATGATAAATTTAAACCTGTTTCAATATTAGGTACAACAAAAGATATTACTGAACAAAAATTAATAGAAGAAACTCTGTATAAAAAACTAGATTTAAATGAAAATAAAATTCTTGAAGAATTAGAAAGAACAAAAATAGAATTGGAAAAAACAAAAACAGAACTAGAAAAAACAAAAATAGAGCTTTATAATCTTAAAAATAAATAATGAAAAATGTTATTATAATAGGCAGTAATTCAATTGCAATAAATATTGCAGAAACCCTATGTAAAAATCCTGATATAAATTTATATATAATTGAATCATCAGAAGAAAAATATAAAAAAATAAAAGATAGCCTTGATGCAGAGTTTATTTATGGTAATGAAATTGATCCAAATATTTTATTAAGAGCGAATATAAAAAACTGTGAAGTACTACTTGCTTTATCAGATATTGACTCAATTAATATCTCAGTTGGTTTAATTGCAAGATATTTTAATTCAAAAGTAAAAATAATTAACCATATAGATAAAAAATCAGATAATAATTACAAGATATTGAATAAAAACATATTAAATATAGATAACTTTATTAGCCCTGAAAACTTAACAGCAGAACATATTAATCAATTACTAAAACATCCAACTATAATAGAATATCATAAAATAGTTAATGGTAAATTTATTATTACAGCATTTGAGGTAAAGGCCAATAGCCCACTTGTTAATAAAAAACTATCTGAATTAAAAAAAGAGTTTATATCTAAATATTCAATGCTTATAATTGGCATAGATAACGACAACTACTTTAAAGTTCCCAAAGGTGACACAACAATCAATAAAAATGATGTATTATATTTATTGATTGCTAAAAAACATATAAAACCCTTATTTGAATTATTTAACATCAAAGGTCGTAAAATCAAAAAGATTTTAATTGGAGGAGGTGGACGCTATACTGAAGCATTATTAGATGAAATTTCAAATAAAGATTACTCAATTACAGTTTTAGACCGCTCTAAACAAAGAATAGACTATCTTAGTAATTTATATCCATCTGTAAATTTTTTATTTGTAGATATCAGAAATATGGATAGAGTTGAAAGTAAAAAATTATTTAATGTAGATTTATATATTGCAATGACAGATAATGATAATATTAATTTTATAACATCTGTTTACGCCTTAAAATCAGAAACCAGTGTTTTATCAATTTATTTTAATCAAAGTAATTTTGAATTATTTAATCATTATAAAATTAAAAATGTATTAAATCCCAAATCATTAGTAATTGATGAACTACTTTCTTATTTTCATATGGGAAAGATAATTTCAGTATCTTCTTTGTGGAATGAAGAGGTTGAAATGGTAGAATTTATACCATCAAGCACATCAAAATTAATAAATAAACAACTAAAAAATCTAAAAATTGCTGATTTATTAATAGGAGTAATAGAACATAATGGAATTGCAAGTATTGCAAATGGAGAAAGTATTATAAAAGAAAATGATAAAATTTTATTTTTTTCTAAAAAAGAAAATATAGATAAAATTTTAAGTGATATTAATTAGGTATATATGAAAAATCATGTTATTATTGTTGGACTTGGAGATATTGGTTATCATCTTGCACTTAATTTAATTGCATTAAATATACCAATTGCAATAATAGAAACTAGTGAAGATGTATTAAAAAATATTTCTCGTTTTCAGGAAGTTAAAATAATAAATGATTCAGGAGAATCGTATCATTCATTAATAAAAGCAGAAGTAGAAAGTGCAAAAATAATATTATCTACATTAACAAATGATAGTCAAAATATACTGGTATCATCTTTAGCAAAAGGTATTAATTCTAATATTATGACAATTGCCAGAATAAGAAATCAAAATTTACTTGATGCAAGCTATTTATATAAGGTATTAAATATTGATATTCCTCTATATCCTGAAAAAGAAGTTGCAAAACATATGTTTGACCTACTTAAGTATGAAAAAACAAGAGAATTCATATCTATGCTTGATTCACAGGTTATACTAAGAGGCTTAAAAGTTGATAAAGATTCATTTTTAATTGGCATGACAATTTCAGAATTAAAAAATAAATTTAATAAATTAAACTTCTTAGTTACTGCAATAAGTAGAGAAAATGAAATTGAAACCATTATTCCAAATGGTCAGGAAAAAATTGAATTGTATGATATTATACATTTATTTATGCTTTCAAAAGATGAAAATCATATTTTAAAAAAAATAGGTTATAAAAAAAATAAAATAAAAACTTCAATGGTTGTTGGGGCAAGTAGCTATGGAACATTAATTATTGAAGAAATAGTTAAAAGAAAGATTTCCTCGAAACTAATTGAAATAGACAAGCTAAAAGCTAAAAAGCTTGATGAGAAACTTTTAAATACAGTTATTTTACATGGAGATGGAACCCTAAATAATGTATTACAAGGAAGTAGTGCTGGTAACACCGACTTGTTTATATCAGCAACAAATGATGGTTTCAATAATATAATATCATGTAAACTTGCCAAAACAGCTGGTGCCAAAAATACCGTTTCAATAACTTTTAATAAATCAATTTATAATTTATCATATATGCTTGGAGTTGATATATGTTTAAATCCACATTATCCAGTAATAGATAAGGTATTATCAAAATATTATCCAGAAAATATAAATTCTATTAAAACAATTGCAAATGAAGATGCCAATATAATTGAAATTAAAATAAAAGGTGAATATTTTATTGTAAATAAAAAGTTAAAAGATTTAATGCTAGGTAGCTCAGTATTAATTGGATTAATAAAAAGAGATAATATACTATTTCTTCCTGATGGTAATGATTATATTATGTTAAACGATACAGTATTTTTATTTTTATCTAAAAAGGATATTAATAGAGTTCTTGATAATTTTTTTAAATAGCAGGAAAACATGAACTTAAAAATTGTTTCAAAAATAAATGGCCTTTTTTTAATTTTCTTTTCTTTAATTATTGCAACACATATTTTTGTAGGATTGATTTATAATCAAGATAAAGGAACAATTTCTTTTATATTTGCAGCAATAACTACTCTTTTAGCAGGACTATTGCTTTTTATTCCATTTAGAAAAATTAGTAATGACAATATCACTCATAAAGAAGGTTTCTTTATTACAACATCATCATGGGTTTTAATTGGTATAACAGGAGGCTTACCTTTCTTTTTTCAAAAAACATTCGGTGAATTTAATTTTTCAAGTTTTGCATCATCTGTATTTGAATCAATATCAGGACTAACAACAACCGGTGCAACTGTTTTACAAAATATAGAATCTCATCCTCACAGCATATTAATGTGGCGTTCTACGACACATTGGATAGGAGGAATGGGTTTTATTGTTCTTTCACTAACAATATTGCCCTTTTTAGGTATTGGAGGGTTTCAATTATTTAAAGCAGAAGTGCCTGGGCCAACTCAGGAGAAAATAACTCCACGAATAAGAGAAACAGCAAAAATTTTATGGAAATTATATTTAATTATAACCATTGCACTAATTATCTTATTAATGCTTGGAGGAATGAATTTTTTTGACAGTATTAACCATGCTTTTGCCACCCTTGCAACAGGTGGATTTTCCACTAAAAATAAAAGTATGGAAAGTTTTGACAGTGCATACATAGAAGCAGTAATTACATTTTTTATGGTTGTTGCAGGAGCAAATTTTAGTTTACATTACTATGCTATTTTTAAAGGCGATATAAAAAGATATTTTAAAGATATAGAATTTAAAATATATATCTTAATATTTTTAGGATTAAGCCTTGTTGCAGGTTTAGACATTTTTATTAGAACAGGAAAATTAACTTATGCTTTAAGACATGCTCCATTTAATATAGCCTCAATATTAACAACAACAGGTTTTAATTCTGTTGATTTTACAGACCATCACTGGGGTAAATTTGCAACACTTGCCCTTATTGTTGCAATGATGATAGGAGGCTCTGCTGGTTCTACTGGTGGAGGAATAAAAGTTATAAGAATTATTATTATTTTTAAACAATCTGCTCACGAATTATATAGATTAATATTTCCCAATACAGTAAACTCTGTTAAATTTGGTGGCTATAGAATTAAAAACTCTCTTGCATTAAATATTTGGGGGTTTGTTTATTTTTATGTATTAATATTAATTATTATTTCAGTAATAATTTATATTGCAGGATACAGCTATGAAACATCATTTTTTGCAACACTGGCATCTGTTGGAAATATAGGACCCGGAATTGCAGAAGTTGGCCCAACAGAAAACTACACCTTATTTACCCCATGGATTAAGCTATTACTCTCATTTGGTATGTTACTTGGAAGACTTGAAATCTATACTATTTTAGTTCTTTTTTCAGGACATTTCTGGAAAAAATAAGGAATATTAAATAAATAAATATATTTTTAAAAATTAGAATATGGTTTTATAAACCATGCAAATAGAGAAGATTAATAAATTTCGAAAATCTCTTCAAGGTATTCTGCAATATCATAGCGATTTATTCTCATATTACTATCTAATAAAAACTCTTCAAGCTCTTTTTGTAGTTCAGCTGCAGACTGATACCTTTCATCAGGATCTTTACTAAGCATTTTAAGAATAATATCCTCTAAATTGTCTGGAAGCTCAACATATCTTGAAGGATAAATAGGTTCATCGTTAACAATCTTTTCCATTAATTTCTCAACATCTTTGTCACGAAATGGCTTTTTGCCTGTTAATAATTGATAAAGGATTATTCCCAAACTAAAAATATCAGACCGAGGGTCTGCATCATGTCCCATAATTAATTCAGGAGCCATATAGTTTACCTTTCCAGGTATTTTAGTCATCATTTCAAGGTTAGAAACTTCTGTAGTTTGCATTACGCCAAAATCAAGAATTTTTACCATTCCTGAAAATGTCACCATAATATTTTGCAATGAAATATCTCTATGAACAATATTATAAGGCTTTCCTGTTGGATCAGAAAAATCATGAGCATATTTTAAACCATTACATGCCTGTTCAATAATTTTAACAACCATTGGAATAGGAACTCTCTTTCCCATTTTAAAAGAGGTTTTACCAATTTCTAATAAATCTCTTCCATCAATATACTCCATTAATATATAATATTCTTCTTTATATTTATTTAAGTCATAAATCTGAACGATATTTTCATGGATTAATTTAGCAGTAATCTTTGCTTCTTGAAAAAACATCTCAATAAACATTTTATCTTTAACATAGTTTTCTTTTATGTTTTTAACAACAACAATTCTTTCAAATAATTCTGAAACTTTTTGAGAAGCTCTAAATACTTCTCCCATGCCACCTTCAGCAATTTTATCAAGAATCGTTATATTATTAAAAACTGTACCTACTTCCATGAGCCTCTTAAAAACTTATCTACAAATGGATCTAACTGCTTACTGTTTTTAGATATATTAAGCTTATTAACCCTAATTATATCTTTCAAAGATTCAAATGCCTCTTCAACATTATCATTTATTAACAAATAATCAAAGTGTTTTGCATAATATATCTCTTTTTGGGCATTTTTAATTCTTAATTCAATAACTTCCTTACTATCAGTCCTTCTGTTTACAAGTCTTTCTTTAAGTATTTCCAGTGATGGAGGTAGTATAAAAATAGACAAAGCATCTGGCATTGTTCTTTGAAGATTTAATGCACCTTGATAATCAACATCAAAAATAACAGTTTTTCCAGTTTGAATTAGTTCATAACTATCATTTTTTGATGTACCATAATAATGGTTGTGTACTAAAGCCCATTCTGCAAAAAAATCATTATCTTTTTTCTCTAAAAACTCTTCATCTGTAATAAAATGATAATCAGAAGCATTAATTTCACCTTTTCGGGGTAATCTGGTTGTATATGATACAGATAATCTATATTTATCATCTTTTAAAAGTTTTTTTATTAAAGTTGTTTTTCCTGCACCTGAAGGAGCAGTAACTATTATTAACTGACCTAAATTATTCCACATTTTGAACCTGCTCTTTCATTTTTTCAATTTCTGTTCTTAATTCTATAACTAAAGTTGTTATTTCCTTGAATCTTGATTTTGATGCAATTGTATTTGCCTCTCTATTCATTTCTTGTAAAATAAAATCTAATTTTCTACCAATACTTTCATCACTTTTTAAGCTTTCCTCAAATAATGATATATGAGATTTTAATCTTATTACTTCTTCTGAAAAATCATGTTTATTTATTAAATAAACAACTTCCTGAGAAAGTCTATTTTTATCAATATCACTATCATTAAATAATTTTGATATTTTATCATTCAAAGAATTTTCTATCTTTTTCTCTGAAATTTTTAATTGATTTCCTAATTTATCAATTATTTTTGTAATTTTTATATTTCTGTTAAATAAATCTTTTTTTAATCTATCACCTTCATATTCTCTATACTTATTTAAGTCTAGAAGAAGTTGTTTAAAAAATTCAATTAATTCTTTAGAATCATCGGTTGAAAATAATTTTATACTTTCTGATTTAAAGGGATTAAAGATAGATAAAACATCTGTAAGGCTCAATTGCTTAAGAGACGCTAAGCCTGCAAAATTTTGAATAGTATTTATGTTTTCTGCAATTACATCATAATTATACGATATTTTTTTTAGCTCCTCTTTTTGAAATAATGAAACCTTCAAATGAAAAGCTCCACGAGCTACTGTTTGATTTATTGCTGAAGTAAAGTCTTTTTCTAAAAAACTTAAAACATCAGGTAAGGAAATATTTGTTGTTAAAAATCTACCATTTAATGTTTTTAATTCAAAATTAAGGTTATGATTTGAAATTTTTATCATTTTATTTGCATAACCTGTCATACTTTTCATAAAATACCCCTAAACCAAGATATTATAAGTATTTTTTATTAAATAATCAATATTTTATTTTTTTAAAATCATTTAAAACCTGACATAACTCTAAATCTCCATCCAAGACAAAGCCTAAAAAGCTATAAACCTATTCTATGACCCATTAAATCAAGTTTTGAGGCTAGTTTGGAATAAATAATTAAGCTCTTAATAAAATTCATAAAAAACACGCCATTATCTTGACAAAGAAATACAATCATAATATATTTACTCATATATTTAATGAGGTTGGTGTGAAAGTATTCGTTTTATTTGTTGTTTTTCTGTTTTTTTGGGGTTGTGG
>Ga0256827_10000494_pt1 | contig 24485 bp, 22 predicted proteins | sample CV84metaG_FD_185977 | JGI IMG/M metagenome (GOLD analysis project Ga0256827, IMG submission 185977) | Hydrothermal vent microbial communities from East Pacific Rise, Pacific Ocean - CV84 | ecosystem: Environmental > Aquatic > Marine > Hydrothermal vents | place: Pacific Ocean: East Pacific Rise...
AAAACACTTAAAGGAAAAACATGAAAAAACAAGAGATTATAGAGACTTTGAAACAGCAGTATAATAGAGATACAAGAAAGCAGTTAGTAAAAGCTATTTTAGATGCTGAAAAGAGTGAAGAGACTACTACTCAGTATAAACTTATGAACCAAATATTTTCTTATGTCATCTCTGAACTAGGTTGGAATATGTCTTCCAATGCTAATGAGTGGGATACCACTCCACTAGACATAATGACAGAAGCATTCCCAAAACTAAAAACAACAAAATGGTATACAGAACAAATTTTAACTACTCAAAAAAGTATAGATCTTAGGCATACTCTTTAATTATTAAAATTAGTCATAATTTTATTTCTATTATGATATTTATAATCATTAAGTTTAAACAAAAGCTCTTTGTGTATAATTCTGATATTCATTTTTAAAATACAAAGGATAATTATATGATTAATAAATTAAGTGTTGTAGCAATCTTTGCAATATCTTCATTATATGCAGGTGATATACAATTAAGTACAGATGTATTAAAAAAATCAAATAGTGATGATTTACTTACTGCAAATGCTCAAGTAAGATTTGGATATATTGGTTATACTTATGATAATAATTATAAAGCTGAAGATTTTGCTTCTGCTCTTGGTGGTCAGGTTAAGGTTGAGACTAAAGAGTGGAATGGAGTTAAGTTGGGTGCTAGTTTTTATACTTCTCATCTCATAAGAGATTTAAGTGGTGATGTAGTAGATGAAACAAGAAACTATGAACTTACAGGTGAAGAAAATAGTTATAATATAATTTCTGAAGCCTATATAGCTTACAAAGTAGAGAATTTTACTTTTAAAGTCGGTAGACAACTTTTAGATACTCCTTATGCAGATAGTGATGATATTCGTATGACTCCAAATACTTTTGAGGGAGCTATTGCAACTTATGAGATGGGTAACTTCACTTTTATAGGTGCTTATTTGACAAGATGGCAAGGTGCAGATGCTGACTCCTATGAATTTGTTGATCTTTTAGGTGAAGATGCAAATGGTCTTTCTATATTGGCAACAACATTTGCAAATGATTATTTAGAGGCTACTCTTTGGTACTATGGTGCAGATAAGACAGCAGATGTTATCTATGCTGATATTATTGGAACTTATATTTTAGGTAAAGGCATTGAGTTAAAGGGTGGGTTACAGTATGCAAATCAGAGTGAAAAAAACAACTCTGGCATAGGGGGTACACTATATGGTGCTACTGCTGAAGCTACTTTTTCAGGTTTGAGCTTAGTAGCTTCATATAACTCACTAGATGTAGACTCTGGTAAGGAGTATTTTGGTGGTTTTGGTGGAGGTGTTGGTTTTGTTAACATGGATGAAATGACAGCAGGAACATTTACTATATCTCAAAGTGGTAGAGGTTTTAAAGTAGGTGTAGCTTATGACTTTAGTCAATTAGGAGTTAATGACTTGTCACTATCTTATGACTATGGTAACTTCAAGGGTGATATTATTCATGAGGCAAATGAACAAAACTTAGTCTTATCTTATGCTAACTCTTCTACATGGAATGCAGAGCTTATCTACACAGTACTTGAAGATGTCAATAGTGACTTTGGAGATAATAGTAGCGATGGTGGATTTACTAGAGTTCTTACACGCGTAAATTATAATTTTTAAGAGTAAAAAAGAGTATAGTTATTTGGTAAATACATGAGGGTAAAGTTTTATTTTTTTTAAGTATACTACCAAATAATTTTAATAATGTAAATCATAATAATAATTTTAGGAGATTCCTATGAAAACAATAGTTGATTGTGAAATAAATAAACCATGCATAGTAAAAAAATTACATACTCAAGGAGCTTTAAGACAGAGGCTTATATCGTTTGGTATATTAAAAGGTGAGACAATAACTTATCTCTCCTCAACAGCTTTAAAGAATACATACAAGATAAGAGTAGGTAAGATGAGCATTGCTTTAAGGCTTGAAGAAGCTAAAAAAATAGAGGTAGAGTAGAATGAAAAATATTAAAATAGCCCTAGTAGGACAACCAAATGTTGGTAAGAGTATGCTTACGAATGCTATGGGTAATACTACACTTCATGTAGGAAACTTTTCAGGTGTAACTGTAGATAAAAAAGAGATAAGTTTTCAGTATGATGATTACAACATCACTATGGTGGATCTACCTGGTACTTACATGTTAAATGATTACTCAAAAGAGGAAAAGGTAACAAGTAGTTACTTAAGACATGAAGAGTATGACCTTATACTAAACATAGTTGACTCAACAAATTTAGAGAGAAACTTACAACTTACAAGTGAACTTTTAGCTTTAGATAAAAAGATGGTTATAGCACTAAACATCATAGATGAAGCTAAAAAAGAGGGTATAGAGATAGACTCAAAACAGATGAGTAATCTACTAAATATTGATGTAGTTAAAACATCAGCTCAAACTAAAGAGGGCATAGATGAGCTACTTAAAGATATAGTTAAAACTCATATTACAAAGAAGAGAGACTCTAAGCTTGTATTTAATGAACATATAGAAAATAGCATAAGTAGCATTGAGGAGCATCTTAAACAAAATAACTATGTATCTAACTCCTCATATAGAAAAATAGCACTAGAACTTCTTAGCAAAAATAGAGATAGATATAGTCAAATAAGCCACGAACCTATATGGATTACCCTATCGGCTGTTTTAAAAGATGCTATAGATAGCATTAAGCAAAATAGTAGTGAGAGTGATATGTTAGATATACTAGCAGAGGAGTATATGGCATTTAATAAAGGTCTTATTACTGAGACTGTTAAGGTAACAAAATTAGATGCAGAAAAAATTACTCTTACTCAACAAATAGATAATACTCTTATGCATCCACTTTTTGGGCTTCCAATATTTATATTTTTAATGTGGGGACTTTTTCAGCTTACATTTGAAATAGGGTCTATTCCTATGGATTGGATAGATGGCTTTTTTGGATGGTTAGGTGATACAGTAGGCTCTAGCATAGCAAATGAGGAGTTACGCTCTCTAGTAGTAGATGGTATTATTGCTGGTGTGGGTGCTGTTGTGCTATTTGTGCCAAATATTATTATATTATTTATAGGTATTGCTCTACTTGAAAGTACTGGTTACATGTCAAGAGTTGCTTACCTTTTAGATGGCTTTTTTCATAAATTTGGAATGCATGGGCAATCATTTATACCACTAGTAACTGGTTTTGGTTGTTCAATTCCAGCATATATGTCAGCTAGAATACTTAAAAATGATAGAGATAGACTACTAACACTTTTCATAATTAGCTTTATGTCTTGTGGTGCTAGACTACCTATTTATGTACTTTTTGCAGGGGCATTCTTTGAAAATGATAGTGCAGGTAATGTTCTGTTTATCATATATATTAGTGGTGCAATGATTGGATTAATAGCAGCTAAAGTATTAAGAATGACAGTATTTAAAGGTCCTAGTGAACCGTTTGTTATGGAGATGCCAAAATATAGAATGCCATCAACAAGACTAATATGGACAACAGTTAAAATAAAAACTTGGATGTATCTAAAAAAGGCTGGTACATTCATAGCAGCAGCTTCTATGCTAGTTTGGTTTTTAAGTAATTATCCAAAAAATTTGGAGTTAAAACAGAGTTATGAAGCTAAAATAGAAGTAGCAAGTAGAGTAGAAAAGGTAGAGTTAGAAAATAGATTAAATGAGAAGATATTAGAGCATAGTTACTTAGGAACTATAGGTAAATTTATAGAACCTGCATTTACACCTATAGGAATGGATTGGAAGATGGCTGTAGCACTACAGACAGGACTTGCAGCTAAAGAGGTAGTAGTCTCTACACTAGGAGTACTCTACTCACTTGGTGGAGATGTCGATGAGCAGAATAGTTCATTAGCAAGTAAGCTAAAAGAGAATATTTCTTTAGCATCTGCTATTGCATTTTTAATTATTATTATGACATATCTACCTTGCTTTGCAGCTACTATAGTATTTGCCAAAGAGGCTGGAGGATTTAAGTATGCAGTTTACTTATTCATATTTACAACAGTTATAGCCTATTCACTTGCGTTTATTGGCTACCATTTAGTACTTTAGCCTTATATAAAACTAAAGATTTTTTAATCTTTAGTTTTAAATCTATCTTTATAACTACATTTTTGGCAAAGCTCTTCTACTGCTTTACCCTCTTTAAAACCATTTAACATATTTGTTGTTCTACTATTAGTGAGTATAGTTTGTAACTTCTCTTTATGAAGATCACCTAGCTCTATGATACCATCACAATCAAGACAGCAAGGAACAACTTTTCCACTAGCTAAAATGGCTATGTGTGATTGTAGACCTTGACAAGTACCATCTCCATAGTTTTTATTTTTAAGTGAAGGCCACTCAAAGTAACTATCGAAGTGTAGAAGTACTTTATTGTCTAAACGGATAGATTTCGCTCTCTCTTTATAGATTTTATTTAACTCTAATGGGGTGTTAAACTCTTTACTTAACATAGTAAATAGAGTACTATTAAACTCTTTTTCACTCATAATTTCATCAAGATTCCATAGACGAAGATTTATAAATATATTCTCTTTTTTTTCTACCTTCTCTTTACATAACTCTAAAATAGGTTTCATGTACTGCTCAAGTGTAAGTGAAGTTTCATTTTTATTGAAACTATTTAACGATACATTTATCTGTTTAACACAAGGATGAAAGAGGGTAGAGTAGTTATGTTTTTTAAGGAAATAACCACTAGTTGTAAGTAGAGCTTTAAGCTTGTGCTTATGTATAATCTCTAAATAGTCACTTAAATTTGATAGAGTAAGAGGGTCACCCATTACATGACAAGCTATCTCTTTAGTATATGGCTTTAATTGCGTTATAATTGACTCAAAAAATTCAAGGCTCATTTGAGTAGTTGGTAACTCTTTAGTTGGACAAAAAGAGCAACTCAGACCACAAACATTGGTTAACTCTATATAAGTTCTATAAAATTTCAATTTACTATTTCATACAGTTAGATAGATCAAATATATTTTTAGAGCCTCTTATACATTTCATTTTTGATTGAAGAGTAAATATATTGTCATCAATTAGATTAGATATATTATCTTGAGCTTTTAAGTTCCAAGAATCTATATTGTAATCACTAGTAAGTTTCATTTTTTGTTCTATAAGAGTTAATGGTGTTAGACAAGTTTTAAATTTATTTTTGTCATTAGATTGAGCAAGGCATACACGAGTCTCTTTCATAGTTTTTAAATATTTAGGAAGTAAGTTGTACTGTTTTTTATAAATATTTTCTCCTAATATATTTAGTAAATCTCTTTTTTTAGGTGCAGTTATTTTATCTAAGATTATTTTATCTTTTTTAATTTTATCTAAAATATGAATAATTAATTCAGATAGTTCAGTAGGTAGTTTAACAGTTTTAGTTTTCATATTTGTTGTAAATAGTGCAAATTTTTCTATAGGAAAATCAGGAAGTTTACACTTAGTAGGAGATGGTTTTAAATCGGTTTTAATCTCAATAGCTTTTTTTTGGTAGTAGTTTCCTAACACATAATGTTCTACAAGAAGAGGAATACCTTTATATATACATTTTTTTACACCTTCTGCTTCCCAAACATCACACTCAACACCAGCAATATTCTCTTTACCACCTTTTGTTAAACCCTTTAAGATGTTATCTCTAAAACTACCTTTTGGCATTGGTCTTTCAAGAATTTTTTTATTTATAAAATCAACATCATAACGCTTGTTATTTTCAAATTTTTTAACAATTTTAATTTTGTTAATATTATTTATATTACCTTTTGTAACTTCTGTATAACTCTCTTCAAGAAGAGTAACAACACCCCCGTTTTTAAACCTAAGTTTTCCATGACCATTAATGGTTAAGTTTATATCATCAGTTATCTGTGCTTTTCCAGATATTTTAAAAAGAACCATAGCTGTTTCAATATCAAATTTTTTCTTACCATATTCTGTAGAAAAGAGTAAGGAGGTACTAGTTATTAAAAAAAGAAGAGATATTTTAAAAATTTTATTGTTATACATATATATCCTTGCGTAAATAATATATTATTGTATCATAATAAAATCTAATTTTATATATTAGATTCTCTTTTAATATTTGAATCTAAAAAAGGAGTAGAAAAATTACTATTTCTACTCTTTTAAAATTAGTTATTTGGGTTACAAGCTTTTAAATCTTGCATATTTTGTGCTTTTTTTATGCAAGGAGCAATTACATTTAAAAAATTATTAAGATAACCCAAAACCTCTTTTTTTATTTTTGGGTTCCACTCTGTAAAAGGTTCTTCCTCTTCTCCACCCATAGCATTAAGTTTATCATTACAAATATTAGCCTCTTTAAGAGTATGAGCATCTTTAATACATTTGTATCCAACAAGTAGTATTTTCTCTTCATCTACGGTTTTCTTTTTTATTTGAGGTAAAATAGCACTCATCATAGATTCTTGCATAGCTTTTTGTTGAGCTTTAGTTGGTCTTTCACCATCTTTTACACCAGCACTTTTAGCAGCATTTTCCATGGTAACTTTTAACTGGGCTAACTCTTTTCTTGATTTATCTGCATTTTGAATAGATTTTTTATCCATTTCAGCTAGTTTATTTTTATCTAACTCTACATATCCATTTTGCATATTTGATGGATCTATTTCATAAACAGGAAAATCTGGTAATTTTAAATCATCTTTTGAAATTGCTACATTAAACTCTGCTTTAGTTGCAACTTCTATATTGGTAATACCCATTATTTTTGACTCAACTCTAAGAGGTAATCCCTTATATATACACTGCTTTGTACCCATTAAATTCCAAACATCACAAGTATAATCTAAAACTTTATCGGTTCCTATTTTTTTACCACCCATTTTTTTCATCATCTCTTCACTATTTTTTTGCATATTATTACCAAGTGTAATTGCAGCAGAGAGATTTTCAGAACGAGTAATTCTTTGATGTTCAAAATTTACAATATATTTAGAAGCTTCTTTTTTTAGTTCTATATAGTCTGTTTTTACACTATTTGTTTTCCCCATAACAGTTTGTGTATCTACTTTAGTTTCATGAGTTAACATATCTACACCATAGTTATCAAATACAACTTTTTTAGTACCTTCAGTAGTACTAGATGAACCTAGTATATTTCCAGAACCTTTAATACTATATTCAACTTTAGCACTTTTTATGTCATATATTTTAAAGTTATTTGAAGCTATTATAGAGCTACTACTCATAAGTAGGATTAGAGTTATTTTACTTGTTTTTTTCATTGATAGTTCCTATAAACTTTTTAATTTTTTAAAATCTATAGCTTTAGTATAGTTAATTAAATCTTCTTCTGTAATATTTATGCCTTTAACACTTATCATAAATCTTTTATCAACAATTAATGTTACTTCCCCAGATTGTTGTTTAGGATTATATTTAATCATGGTTTTTTCTCTATTAATTCTTTTTAATTTACCTCCAGATGCAAACATTGGATTTGCTATCATCATACCAATACTTTGCATAAGTGGTGAATCTGTAATAATACTAATGGTAATTTTAGAATCATCTTTTTTATAGATTCTATCTATGCTAGTGCCTCCACCAAACATAGCTGAACCAGCAGTTTCAGTCTTAGCATCCTCTGCAATCCAACCATTTAGTGCTTCAGGAAGCATTGTTTTTAGGCTATCACCTTTTTTTTGTTTAAGGAGTTCTAAAACATAATTTAAATCTTCTTTAACTTGAACATAGTCACCTTTACTATAGGCTTCTGTAGCCTCACCCAATACATCTTGTATCTCATCTGCTACAACTGTGCTAGAGATCATCATAAGAGCTATGCTTGTGTTAATTAGTACTTTTTTCATATTTTATCCTTTATATTTAGTTATGCTTACAGTTTAACATATTGAGTTTAAAATAACTATAAATCTTTTAATTAAATTGTTCACTCAATATATCTTGTGCTTGTATCATATCCTTATCACCTCTCCCAGATAGATTTACTAAAATAGTTTTACCTTTTATCTCTTCTTTTTTCATCTTCTTAAGGTATGCAACTGCATGTGAACTTTCAAATGCTGGTATGATTCCTTCAGATTGAGATAACCATACAAATGCTTCCAGGGCCTCATCATCGGTTATGTGGTTATATGTAACTTTATTTTCCTCTTTTAAGTAAGCATGTTCTGGACCAATTCCTGGGTAGTCAAGTCCTGCTGAAATGGAGTGAGCCTCTTGAATTTGCCCATCTTCATCTTGTAGTAGGTAGCTAAGTTGCCCGTGGAGTACACCAGGGCTACCTTTTTCAAGTGAGCAACCATGTTTAGAGTCCAATCCCAATCCACCAGCTTCTATGCCTATGCACTCTACACTTTTATCTTCTAAAAAGTGATTAAATATACCTAGAGCATTTGATCCACCACCAATACATGCTATGACTTTATCTGGTAGGCAACCCTCTACAACATCTAGTTGAGCTTTAGCTTCCCAACCTATAATGGATTGTATATCTCTAACCATCATAGGGTATGGGTGTGGACCAGCTACTGTACCTATGAGGTAGTAGGTATCTCTAGCGTGAGTTACCCAGTGTCTAATAGCATCATTCATAGCATCTTTTAGTGTTTTAGAACCAGACTCAACAGCATGAACTTTTGCACCTAATAGTTTCATTCTAAATACATTTAACTCTTGTCTAGCTACATCTTTAGCACCCATAAATACTTCACACTCTAAGCCAAATAGTGCTGCAACAGTAGCAGTAGCAACACCGTGTTGTCCAGCTCCAGTCTCAGCAATAATCTTCTTTTTACCTAATCTCTTTGCTAATACAGCTTGAGCTACACAGTGATTTATCTTGTGAGCTCCTGTATGGTTTAAATCTTCTCTTTTAAGATAAATCTTTGCATCTAACTCTTTAGAGATATTCTCTGCAAAGTAAAGAGCAGATGGTCTTCCAACATAGTTTTTATAGTAGTAATCAACCTCAGACCAAAAGTCTTTGTCAAATCGTACTGCTTCATAGTCTAGTTTTAGTTGTTCTAGTGCTGGCATAAGTGTCTCAGGAACAAAACGCCCACCAAATTTACCAAAATGACCTAACTCATCAGGGTCATTAAGGCTCTTTTTGGGAATGTAAATTGTTTTAGTTAAATCCATGGTTTACCTTTTTTAGTATGTAAAGTTTATAATTTAATTATATCTAACAAGATATTAATATTAGGGTCTATAGACTCTAACATTTTTAACATCATCTGCATCACGCAGGTATTGGGCGTGAAGTTGACTCATAATTCCTTTTTCACAATATAGTAAATACTCTTGCTCTTGTGGTAGTTTTTTAAACTCTGTTTTTAATTGATGAAAAGGTATTTTAATAGTTTTACAACTACTCTCTATGCACTCATCTTCAGCTCTAATATCTATGATAATATAGTTATTTGAGCTAATATCACTTACTACTTCAACAGGTGAAGCAGATGTTACATCATCTATGATCTCATCTACATATATCTGTTTAGCATCTACTACAGCTTTATCTAAGATAGTATAGTCAAAGTGTTTAGCCTCTCTTTGCATTCTTTTAAATGAACCATGAATTATGGGATTTTTAGATATAACTCCACAATACTCTGGCATATTCTCTGCAAATCTTTTAGTTCCAATGGTATTAGCTATGTTTATGATGTCTGGTTTGTTCATAGTTGCTAGAGGTCTTAGTACCAATTTATTGGTTACTTGATCTATGAGTGCTAAGTTTCGTAGAGTTTGACTAGATACTTGGGCTACACTCTCTCCTGTAAGTAGAGCATCTATCTCTAACTCATCTGCAATTTTTTCTGAAGCCATTAACATAAGTCTTTTTAGTGTAACACCCATATATGTTTCATGTGTAGAGCGAAATATCTCTTCAACTACAGAGTCAAAAGGTATAGAGATAAACTTAACTCTATGAGAAGCTCCAAATTTTGACCATAAATATAGAGCAACCTGTTTAACACCTATTTCATGTGCTATGCCCCCAAGGTTAAAAAATACAAAGTGAGTTTTAATTCCTCTCTTCATAGTTAAATAGGAGGCAACAGTAGAGTCAAATCCACCAGACATTAAAGAGAGTATATCGCCTTGTGTTCCTATGGGAAAGCCACTAAGTCCAGCATATTTTGTAGTAATGATATTAAGTTGATTATTTATAAGTTCAAGGCGAATAGTAACCTCTGGATTATGTAAGTCAACTCTTTTTGCATTTGAAGTAGCTAACATATATCCACCTACTGTCTGTTCAATAGTTGTAGAGTTATATGGATGTTTACCTGATCGTTTTACTCTAACAACAAAAGTTTTGTTATCTATGGCATGGGACATACTTTTGCCAACTTGTTCTTTTATCTTATCTAGGCTGTCCATATTGTCAAACTGTACAGCTTCAAGAACCTGTTCTATGCCTGATGTGTCCAGTAGAGTCTGTCTAACTTCTACCAAAAACTCTAGTGGTGTTACAACTTCTATTTTATCGGAGAATTTTTTTACTTTTATGTCAGATGAAAATCTCTCTAATAGTTTAATAAGGTTATTGTAGAGTTGTCCAACCATCTGTCTTTTAGCAGATGATCCTTTTACCATAATTTCAGGGAATAGTTTTAGTATAAATTTTTGAGTTTTTGCTTCAATATTTTGCACAAGAAGTACCTTAAATTTTTTCTTATTATATCAAAACTATAAACTAAATACTCTTATGTTAACGATATACATCTGCCTGTGTATCACAATGTAGTGTTAACTCATATACCCACTGTTGAAGCTTAAACATATCTTCATATATTTTAAAATTATGATCTATAATTTTTTTAGAGTGAAATGTTCTGTTTGGTTTAAATGTTGTATAGCTAAATATAGCTCCCATTAAGTAGAGGTAGCTATGGTTGTCGTCTTTGTTACAGCCTCTAGGCATTCGTTTATATTTTACATCAGGTATGCTGTAGCCTTTTTCTTTTAACTCTTGAAGTATGTTATGTAGTTCAACTCTTCTTTGCTCATTTTGAATATACTCTCTATAGGTTGCTAGTAGTGTTGGTTTGAAGTTTCTTACACCAGAAGCAATAAAAATCTCTTTTGGGTCATAATGCATGTAAAAAGAGCTACTCTGCATACGATGCCCAACTCCTTGCCAAAGTATAACTCCAATGCGTGTTTTAATAGGATCTAAAAGATGAAACCTTGCATCTCTATATATGCGAAAGAGAGATTTATTTGTATTTGGTATAGCATTAATATTTGGTACAAGTATCTGTAGGTATTCACCCATCTCTTCAACATAAGCTTTATTTGGCTCAACTATGTATCTCTCATAGTCAGCTCTATTAGCATCTAGCCACTCTTTTGAGTTATTGACTATTATTTTACTTAAAAACTCTAAACCCTCTTTTGGAAAACCTTTAAAATCCATTACTCTACCTTATTTCGTAATTCTATTAGAATTATATCATTTTTATGATAAACTACATTTCACAAAAGTATAAACTATTTATTGGTAGGAAAATATATAAATGAATGATATTAAGAAGTTAAAATCTCTTCTATTGCAAGATGAAATCTATAAAATAGACAAGGTAATGCAAAAGATATTGTTACTTGAAGATAAACAAAAAAAAGAGTTTATCATAGAAAACTTTTCTACAGACATTAGTGACATACTTCTTAATAATATAAAAAAATATCCAAATGAGTTATATGGTACACTCCAACCCCTCATCACTAAAGCAATTATTGATGAGTTAAATAGAACTCACAATAATCTTATAGTCTCATCATCTATAGAGAAACAAGTTCAAAAACATAGAAGTTCAGTAGTAAATGCTTTTTATCCTATTTTAGGAGATTTACATTCTAAGTATTTAAAAGATAAATTTAATAATTTAATATATAAATTAGATAGTTTTATACCAAGAGTAAAATCAAAAAAGTATAAGAGCAATACTACATTTATAAAAGAAGTTTTATTATTACAAAAAGACTCAGGTCTGCTTATATCAAAACAGACTAAAGATAAAAGTAATAATTTTAAGTTGTCAATACGACCTTCTGTTATGAGTGCTATTAAGATTTTTGTAAAAAAATCAGGAAGAACAGATGATGATATTATATCTGAAATGAAATATGGAAACTCTTATATATACATAATTCAAAATAGCCCATATTGCTATATTGTAATTTTAGCATCTCAAAAAATAACCATAGAAGAGAAAGCATCAAAAATTTTAAAGTCTATTGTAAGTTCTAATGCTCATGAAATATATGCTTATGATGGTGATAGCACTAAAGTAAATATTTTAGATATAAATAGAAAATTAAGTAATTTTTTTAAAGATGATACTATAAATAGTGATGAAAAAAGACCTATCTTTGGCATATTACTTATATCATTACTTATATCAGCACCTATTTTGTATTTTTCTTATCAAGGCTATTTAGCTTATAAGGTAGAGAAAAAAGAGAATAAAATAAGAAACATATTAAAAGAAAATAGTATTAAAATTTATGATTTATCTTTTAAAAGTAATGAAAATAATATTGTAGTAGATGGATTATTGTTAAAAAATAGTGATTTGAAAAAAACAAAACAGCTTTTTAAAGATTTAAAAGTAGTTAATAATATATCAAGTGTAGATAATAATTTCAAAATAAATTATGATATAAAACAATTAAAAGTTTTAACAAGAAAAATAAATAAAAAGTATAATTCAAATATAGAATATAGTATTGATAATAATAGAGTCAACTTAAGAGGTACGGTTATAAATAGGCACTTAAAAGAAAATATAGTCAAAATTTACAATGGCTATTTGAGTAGTTTAAAGATGAGTTATGACTTAAATGTATTAGAAAAAGTAGAAGATAGAATATACTTTAATGTAGGTTCAAACTTAATAGCTCATAGATTTGACTACATACTAGACAGAGTAGCCCATATTCATAAAAAACACAATAACTATTTTATTAAAATTTCACTATATACAGATAGTAGTGGTGGAGATGAGACAAATAAAAAAGTATCAGATAAACGAGCCATAAAGATAAATAGTGAACTTAGAAAAAGAGGCGTACCTTTAAATAAAATAATAGTAGACATTAACCTAAATCCACCTACTAATTTACTATTAGAAAACTCCGTTGCTGATGATAAAGGAACTCTATCAAGATGTGCTATATTTAGTTGGGAGACTGATAAGTAAAGAGTTAATAAAGGTATTTTACAAGAGTAAGTAATAGTAAATTATGAATGATGTAAAGAGGTATTAGTAAATTTTAGTGGAAGTAGTTCTCTATAGATAAAAATTAAAAATATTATGGTAAATTTTTAGGGTATAATACTGTTAATTAAAGTAGTAAGGGGTATATTATGGAAGATAAGAATGTAAATAATGTAGATCAAATTAGAGATCTTATATTTGGTTCTCAAATTAAAGATTTTGAAGATAAATTTACTCAGTTAAATAGTATGCTAGAGACGGCTGAAAAGAGGATAGATAAAGCAATTTATGATACTAATTTAAAACTACAAACTCAAACAGAACGCTCTATAGAAGCACTAGAAAAAAAAATAGATAATATATCTACATTAGGTCATAGAGAGAGAATTAAATTAAAAGAACTTATAAGTGCTACAGATGAAAGTCTACAAGAGCAGTTTTCAAATCAAAAAGATGAGTTTAGTACAAAACTGAAAATTATAAAAAATAGTGTAGAAGATGACAATAGAAAAATGCAAGAAAATCTTCAAATAATGAAAAAAGAGATTGAAAATAGTTTAAAGTCTGGTTTATCAACACTAAATGAAGATAAACTCTCAAGAGATGTAATGTCACAATTTCTTATAGATATGGCTATTAAAGTTCAAGATACAAATGATAAGCCAATATTAGATAAAGATGAAGAAGATAAACACAAATAATTCAGAGCTTGAACAGTTAAAAAAACTTCTATTAGAGAGTGAACTTAAAAAGCTAGAAGAGTTAGAGAAAAAAATAGATCTTATAAAGTTTGAATCTTATGATCAAGATAGTATTTTAAGTAAAATTACTCCTCTCTTTGATAGGTTACTTTTAGATAGTTTACAAGCTAAGTACTCTAAAACTACAGGTATACTCTCTGTTTATGTTGCACAAATTATTGCTCGTAGTTCTGATCATAATAAAGAAGAACTAAGTAAATCATTGCAACCTATAATTTCTCCAGCTATAAAAAAAGAGATAGAAGACAATAGAGATGGTATGGTAGATACCTTTTATCCAATTATAGGTAATATAGTCTCTAAATATGTAACACAAGCCATTAAAGAGTTAATGGAGACTATAAATAAAAATATAGAGAGTGGATTATCTATTAGTAAATATAAAAGAAAAGTAAAAGCAAAAATCTCTGGGGTTAGTGAGACAGAATTACTTTTAGAAGAGAGCCATAGTACTACTATATACTCTTTTTTAGTCATACAAAAAGACACAGGTTTACTTATAGCAGATGCACATCTTGACAATAAAAAAATAGAAGATCCACACATGGTAGCATCTATGGCTAGTGCCATGAAAGACTTTATAAATGATTGGGTAGATAACAATACAAGTAGTCAAGAGGTACAGATACTTAGTTATGGAGATGCTACACTATATATAGAAAGTGCAGGTTCTGCTTACATAATTGCCTTTTTAGATGATGAACCAGATAGAACACTAAGAAGAGAAATCAATAAATACTTTGGTTCTCTAGTAGATGCGTATTCATCTTTTTTTAGTAAATTTGATGGTGATGATAGTGTAGATGAAGTAAAATATATTTCGCAAAATCTTTATGCTCAATTAAATAAGCTTTATAAGGTTGATAAGAAAGAAAAGAAAAATTCAAATACTCTTAAATATATTTTTATGTTTATAACTTTTCTACTACTTATGTATGGTTTAAATATATCATATAAATGGTATAGAAAGCATCAACTTTTAGAAGAGATATATACTAAAACATCTCAAAAAATTATTATAAATAATGAAAATAATCACTTAACTTTAATTGGTCAAGTAGACTCTATAAGTAAGAGTCATAAAATAGAAAATATTGTTAAGAGAAGTACTAAACTAGATATTAAAAATAATTTGTCTATATCACTTAAAAATTTAGATAATACATTAAAAGCTAAAGATATTATGATAAATAATAAAATAGATTTTACACAAAGTCAACATTTAAAAGAGTATAAAGATTTAAAAGAAGAGATTAGTGATATATTAAATAGATTGAAAAATTTAGAAAAAAGTAATGATAGATTTAAGAATATAATAAATATTAGATCTAAAATATACTCTAAATTAGATGATAGTTTAAAAAATAATATATGCTATGAGTCTAAAACACACTCTTTAAATAGTAAAGAATTAAATCTATTTACAGCTTCATCTTCTAACCTTAAAGATAATAAAATGAATCTTTTTCAAGATTGCTTAGAAAGATATTTAGATATAATAGTAGACTATAAAGAGTATGTATCTAAAATTGTTATTGAAGGGTATTCTGATAGTTCTGGTAAATTAAAAGAAAATATAGATATTTCATCTAATAGGGCTAAAAAAATAAAATTATTTATTGAAAATATGCCTATAGTAAAAGATAATAATTTAAATGAACTTTTAAGAACTGAAGCTTATGGATCTGCTAATAGTATATTTATAGATGGTAAAGAGGATAAAAACGCTTCAAGAAGAGTAGAGGTAAAATTTAAAATAGATAGTAAGAAGATACTCAATAAGTTAAAAAGGATAATAGGTGATTAGAAAGAAGATACTTCTTTTAGGTGATTTTTCTGTAGGTAAAACAAGTTTAATTAGACGCTATATAGATAAAACTTTTGATGATAGTTATTTAACAACAATAGGTGTTAAAATATCAGAAAAAGAGTTAACTATTGATGATGTTGATTTGAAACTACTTATTTGGGATGTTGAGGGAGCAACTAAAACAAAAAAAATACCTCTTGCTTATTTTAAAGGAGCAAGTGCTGCTATCTTTGTAGCAGATGTTAGTAGAAAAGATACTATGTCTAGTATTGCAAACCATATAGAAACTTTTTTAGAAGTAAATCCAAATGCTAATTATGTTATTGCATATAATAAATCAGATTTATTAAGTAAAGAGGAGGAGGCTAGTTTAATTTTACCTAACAATAGCTTTTTGAGTTCAGCAAAAAAAGATGAAAATATAGAGATACTATTTGAAATACTTGCAAAAGAGATAGTTACTCAATACAAAGAAAAGGGGAGGTAGTAGTATGCATTTTAAAGATATATTCAATGTTGTATGTAGTCATAATTTATATGAATATTTTATAATAAATAGAGATTTTAAAGTTACTGCTTACTCTGTAGATGCATTTAAGTATTGCCATTGTGATAATAGTGAAAATGATATATTTACACTTATACCAGAGTTAATTGGTATGGAGGATGAACTTCAAGAACTTTTTTTACTTGATAAATGTAAACCTATTAAAATACCTCATATTTTTAAAGAACCAGATAATTATGTAAATATAATTATTCAAAGTGTAGAAAAAAATAAGTGTGATAATAAAGAGCCAAATAGCTTGATTATACTTGTTCAAAATACAACTGAGGTTATACTTGCACAACAAAAACTTATGCAAACTGCAAATGAAAATAGTCTTCTTCTAAAAGAAATATCTGATAAGAATGCTCAACTATATCTATTAAATGAGAAGATGGAAGAGCTTGTGGAGATAGAGATAAAGAAAAATATTGAGAAACAAAAACTTATGGAACATCAATCTCGTTATTCTCAAATGGGTGAAATGGTAGAGATGATTATTCATCAATGGAAACAGCCTTTAAACTCCATTAATGTTATAACTCAAAGTATCTCAATAGCTCAAGAGTTAGGTAAGCTAGATGATAAATATATTAATGAAAAAACAGATGCTATTTTAAAACAGACAAAGTATATGAGTCAAATAGTAGATATTTTTCAGGGTTTCTTTAAACCAAATAAGTTAAAAAGATATTTTAATCTCTATGATAGCATAGAGTCTGTACTTAAATTATTACAAAATGAGTATAGGTTAATAGATATAAATCTAAAATTAGATGGGAATAGAGAGACAATAGTTAATGGTTATCCTAGTGAATATATACAAGTTGTTTTAGCAATTGTAAATTATGTTAAAGATAATTTAATATTAAATAAGCATGATCAGATGTCAATAAATATTTATATTTATGAGTTAGATGGGAAGTCTATTGTTACTATTGAAGATAATGCTGGTGGTATTGAAAAAAATCTTTTAGATAATATTTTTGATATTTCAACAGATGTAAAACAAGAAAATGGTGGTATAGGTTTAAGCATAGCTAGGGATATGATAGTAAATAATATGGGTGGAAAAATAGAGCTTGAAAATATTGATGGTGGTAGTAAATTTTCTATAATTCTTTAGAGATTATTTTTTAATTTTTGCCAAATTAATCCTAGTAATTCATGCATAATAATTTCTGATTTATATAGAGCATCAGCTGAAAAAAATCCACTATAGTTAGGATGTTTTATGTAAGCTAAGTGATTTGTAGGTGCTGCTATTGGATGTAAACCTTTACTTTCAAAAAAAATCATAGCTCTTTTCATGTGTGAAGCAGATGTAACAAGTATAAATGGTTGATCTGCTACTATTTTTTTAGTAGCTATTGCTTCTTCTTGTGTATCTCTAGGTAATGGACGAGTTATTATATGCTCATCTTTTATACCTAAACTTAAAGCCAATCTTCTTTGCATTGTAGAGTGTGGAGTAGGATCAAAGAGTCCACTATATCCTGATAGTATTATCTTAGCATTACCATTTAACTCCAAATATAGTCTTATACCTTCGTTTAGCCTTACAACGGATGCTATGGCTACTTGAGATGTTATGGGTAAGTTACTATCACTGTGATGTCCTCCACCTAAAACATGTATGTATTTAATATTTGTAGGTACATCTTTTAGAGTAGGGTAAGAGCTTTCAAGACTATATAGCACTCTATTGACTAGTGGTGAATATGAGATAATAAACAACCATAAAAGACTAAGAGTTAAAAAAATCTTAGCCTTATGTAGTTTAGCTCTATATACAAATATCAATCCTACTATAAAAAGTATCATAGCAAATGGTAGAGGCATTATAAACATAGAGACTATTTTTTTTAGTATGAAATCCACTACTTAATCTCTCTAGTCTCATCTGCTCCTAACTCTAAAACTCTCCAAGGTAACCCCTGTTTATTTAACTCCTCCATAAATATATCAGGATTAAGTTGTTCCATGTTAAATACACCACTACCTTCCCATTTTTGCTCTAACATAAGTTTAGCTCCAATCATAGCTGGTACACCTGTTGTGTAGCTAACTCCTTGACTCATAACCTCTTCATAACACTTTTGATGGTCAGATACTTGGTATATATATATAGTTTTCTCTTCACCATCTTTTATACCTTTAGCAAATATACCTATGTTTGTTTTACCTGTTGTTCTCTCTCCTAGTGAAGCAGGATCTGGAAGAAGAGTAGCTAAAAACTCCATAGGGACTATTTTTTGACCTTTGTGTTCTACCTCTTTAATACCTAACATACCTACATTTTCCAAACACTTCATATGCGTAAGGTATGACTCTCCAAATGTCATAAAAAATCTTATGCGTTTAAGACCTTTAATATGTTTAACTAAGCTCTCCATCTCTTCATGATAGAGTAGGTAGCTATCTTTAGCTCCTATCTCAGGATAGTCCCAAACTTGTTTTATTGCCATAGGTTCAGTCTCTATCCATTTACCATTTTCCCAGTATCTACCTTTTGCAGATACTTCACGAAGGTTAATTTCTGGATTGAAGTTTGTTGCAAATGCATAACCATGGTCTCCTGCATTGCAGTCTAGTATATCTATGGTATGAATTTCATCAAAGTAGTGTTTTTGAGCATAAGCACAAAATACATTAGTAACCCCTGGGTCAAAACCTGAACCTAAAAGACCCATAATATTGGCTTTTTTAAACTCATCATCTCTAGCCCATTGCTCTTTGTACTCAAATTTAGCACTGTCTGGGTGTTCATAGTTTGCAGTATCTAAGTAGTTTACACCTGTCTTAATACATGCATCCATAATAGTCAAGTCTTGGTATGGTAATGCTACATTTATGACTATATCAGCTTTTAACTCTTTTATAAGTTTGACTAGTTCACTTACATTATCTGCATCAACTTTAGCAGTGTTTAGAGTAACATCTAATTTATTTTTAATATTACTAGCAATAGTATCGCACTTATTTAAAGTTCTACTTGCTAAAGTAATGTTACCAAAAGTTTGCACATTCATAGCACACTTAAAAGCAACAACATTACCCACACCACCAGCACCAATAATAAGTGTATTAAATTTTTTAGATTGATTTGACATAGTAAGACTCCTAATATAAAGAGTATAATTTTAGCACAATATTCTAAAAATATTGGCTATGAAAATAGATAGTAATATAGTTCTTTTAAAACTAATTAGAAAAATACTTTAGAGATACTATGATATAGATGAGACTAAAGTTTTAACTCTTAGTTTTATAAGAAATTTAATTTAGATATTTAAATCTTTAACATACTCATCTTTTTTAGATTTGGGTATGGTTTTAGTGGTTGGGATTTGTAGTACTTCATAGCTTTTTGCACCCTTTAAGTACTCTATGGTTACTTTATCTCCCACTTTTAAATCTTTAGAAGCTTTTGCCTTTATGTTGTTTACTAAAACAACTCCAGACTTTAGCATATCTGTAGCTATTGTACGGCGTTTTACTACATTTACCGATGCTAACCATTTATCTACACGCATACTAAACTCCTTATTGTTTAAACATCTTTTCAGCTAATTGAGCCTCCATGACACCCTTCATTGTAAGGGAATCATCTGTAAGGTATTGCTCTTTTTTTAATGCTTTAAAGACCTCTTTACACTCTTTCATCTCAAACATGCCTGTATCTACAAGCATCTTTTGAATATCTAAAAATGTCTCTTCTGGCTCTTTTTTCATAATGGCAAGAAGACACACTCTCTCTACTATATTTTCTTCATTCATAATTGACCTAAATTTAAAAATACGACTAGTCGTATGAGCTTAACACTAGTTTTAGTGTAAATCTTCGTTTAGTACCACTTCTCTAGTACTTCTTCTAACTATAAGTTCACCATTTGTTGAGTCTTGTCTAAAGTGAAGACCATTAAGCCCTTGGAACTCATCTGCTCTAAATGTACTTTTATACTCAAGGTTTGCATTTGGGTTTGCTTCAAGTATTTTAGCTAACTCTGCTGTGTGTACTTTTAGTTTAGTTCCTGCAAATATTGCTAAACCACCATCAATAATACACGCATCACCTAAAGGAATACCACAAGTTGAGTTAGCACCTAAAAGAGTATTTTCTCCAATGCTTATTGGGTTGCCATCGGTTCCTGAAAGAACACCTAGTATACTAGCTCCTCCTCCGATGTCTGAACCAGCACCAACAATAGCCGATGACGATATACGCCCCTCAACCATAACAGGACCTAGCGTACCAGCATTAAAGTTAATGTATGATGCACCTGGCATAACTGTTGTTCCAGCTGCTAATTGAGCTCCCATTCTTACCTTTGAAGCTTCTAGTACTCTTGTGTTGTCAGCAGGGATGATGTGTTGTAGGTATCTTGGGAATTTATCTACAGAGTCAATAGTTGGGTAGAGACCTTTTAGTTTCATCTCTATCTCATTTTCTCTTAGGTACTCAAGTTCATAAGGTTTGTTTCCAACCCATGCTACATTACTCAATATACCAAATGCACCATCTAAATTTACTCTTCTTAATCCTGCTTTTGCAAGCGAAAGAGCATATAGTTTAAGGTAAACTGCTTCAACAGACTGAGAAGGTGCATCTTCAAATAAAAATACAATTCTAAAGTCTTTACCAATATCTTGCATATTTGCAAGTGTTTTAATAACTTGAATATTTTTATGAGCATCACCAACTGCCTCTGCTGCATACGGTGCAAAAGAGTCTAAAGCACTCTTAATAAACTTGTCATTAATAGTTGCTACAAATTCAGAACCTGAAAAATCAACATCTACACTAGCATCTTTAAGTGCCTTTACAAAAACTGCTGCTGAACCATAGTTCTCTTTCCAGTTTACAAGACCAAAGTTTGCTTGTAGTACTTTCTCTGCATTCTTTTGACCTCTGTCTACTCTTGCTATTGCAAATGCTATTGGCTCTTTGTAACCATCTTGTGAAGTAACCTCTGCTACTAATGCTTTAAAATCTTCTGCTGTATTAATTGCCATAATTAACGCTCCTAAATATTATAAAATTATTTTAAAAATATATTACTTAAATTTATGTAAAGTTTGACTTAACTATAGCTTATTGTAGGCTCTAAAAGGCAGAATCTATTGTGTAAACTAACCTATGCTATAAGTAGGTTTGGCATTGCCAAACATAAATATGCCCCAATTTCTTTTAAAATCATATTGATGGGTTTAAGTATGAAAACTTTACCCCTTTAAGCAAATTTAGTTAATTTTTATGTAAAATTCGACTTATGAAACACTTACGAGGTTATACTAGACAGTACTTCTCTTTAGCAATTATTGCCATGTACTCAACATTGCATAAGCTAACAAGATTGGACTCTAACTATCAGTACCATAAGTTGGCGTACTCACTTTTGCCTTTTAAAACAGCTCCACCTGCTCTGTAATCTACACTTTTACGCAAATAACAAAATTTTTTAGTAAACTTCTTACAAAACTAGGAGTAGAGACTTTAGTCTCATTAAATTTAGGGACTAAAGTCCCTGCTCCGAGAAGTTTTATAAAACTTTTAATACTTAAAACATATATAAATAATTAGGAACAATAATGAACTTAAAACAATTAAGCCTTGTAACGGCTACACTACTATTAGCTACAAATATAAACGCACAAGAGGACTTAGGAGAGATTACTGTTATATCTGCTTCAAAATCTCAACAAAAGCTTTTAGATGTAACATCAAGCGTTGATGTTATAACAGCAGATGAGATAGAAGCAAGAGGATTTACTACAGTTACTCAAGCACTAGACTCTATTGCAGGACTATCTTTTACAAGTAATGGTGGGGTGGGGCATTCTACTTCTGTTTACCTAAGAGGTATGAGCTCTAACAGAACTTTAGTTCTCATAGATGGCATTCGTTACAATGATGCAACATCTCCAAGTGGTGCTGATTTTGCTCACCTTATGGTAGCAGATATAGAGCAAATAGAGGTAGTTAAAGGGGCTCAATCTGGTATTTGGGGTGCAGATGCTAGTGCTGGTGTTATTAATATCATAACTAAAAAAGCACAAGATGGTGTTCATGGTTCACTGTATGCTGAGGGTGGTTCATTTGCTACAAAAAAAGCAGGGGCTTCACTATCTTTTAAAAATAGCTCATTTTACATAAAAGCTACTCATGATTACCTAGAGAGTGATAGTTTCTCTGCTTATGCTCCAAATGGGGAAGATTTAGATAATTTTGAAGATGATAGCTATAAGAATCAGACTACAAACATAAAAGCTGGTCTAAACATAAATGAAAATAATAAAATAGATATTACTCATACCATAATAGATGCTAAAGTTCAGTCAGATCCTTACGACATGGCTACATATAGCATGAATCCAAATGGTGCTTACGATTCAGAGGTAAAAGATAGATTTACAAGTATTAACTTTAACCATGTAGATAGTTTTAATGAGTTAAATGTATATGCTAAAGATTCAGACTTTAGCCGTTACTACCCAGATGATGAGTATAGTAAAAACTTTGATGGTAGCATTAGAGAGTATGGTATAAACTCTAAAATAGCTTACAGAAAAAATGATTTTGTTCTTGTTGGTGCAGACTACAAAAAGTTTGAACATCAAAATGATATAGATAATGACTTTGACAATAAAGCTGTGTTTATTACAAATAGTAATGAGTTTGATGGTTTCCTAGGTGGGAAAACAGTAGTTACAGAGTCTATTCGTTACGATGATTATAGCTCATTTGACAATAAGTTTACAGGTAAAATAGGACTTAAACATATTCATTCAAAAGTAGAAGGACTTATTTCATCTGTTAACTATGGTACTGCGTATAATGTACCAACACTTTACCAACTATATTCTCCATTTGGTAATGAAGCTTTAAACTCAGAAGAGACAAAATCTTTTGATGTAACTTTAGAGTACAAAGATTTAAAAGTAACATACTTTAACAATAAAATAGACGATATGATAGACTTTGATTCTGCTACATACAAGTACGCAAACATAGCAGGAACATCAGATATAGATGGACTAGAGTTGTCTTATAAACACTCATTTTTCGATAGCATTATGTTTAATCTAAACTACACACACCTACTTACTGCTGAAGATAGAGAGGGTGTAGAGTTAAAAAGAAGAGCAAAAGATGACTTTAACATAGCCTTAGACTACTATGGCATTGAGAACTTACACTTAGGTGTAGATGCTCAGTACATTGGTTCAAGAACAGATACAGATGAAAATTATGAAGATGTAGAGACTGGTGAGTATACAGTTGTAAATTTAACAGCAAGTTATGACATAAGCAAAAATTTAAAAATCTATGCAAAAGTTGAAAATGTAACAGATGAGTACTACCAAACTGTATATGGTTACTCTTCTAGTCCTAGAGCATTTTACGCTGGTGTAAGAGGTGAATTTTAAGAGTTTAATTGTGCTATAATCTTTTAAGATTATGGCATACTCCAACCTAAATATTTGAGGATTTTAAAAATGAAACTCATACTTGTAGTTCTACTCGCTACCTTTAGCTACGCAAACCAACGCATAGTCACCCTCTCCCCATCTATAAATGAGATAGTATACGCTCTAGGTGCTGGTAAGAGTGTAGTTGGTAATACTCAATACTGTATGTACCCAAAAGAGTCTCAAAGCGTTACTAAAGTTGGTGGCTACTTTTCGCCATCATTAGAGAAGATTATTGCACTAAGACCCACCATAGTCATAATGCAAAGTAGTAGCTTAAAACTCTCAAAAAGATTAAACAAACTAGGCATACAAACAAAAGTACTAAAGATAGATAGACTCTACAACATAAAAAGCTCTATTTTAAGCATTGGAGAGATTGTACATAAAAGTAAAGAGGCTAGAAGCATAGTTGAGAACATAAACAATAGTTTAAATGAGTTAAAAGGTATAGTCTCAAACAAAAAAATACTTATGGTTATAGGTCATAACACATCTTTAGTAAAGCAAATTTTTGTTGTGGGTCAAAACCTGTATTTAGATGACATCATAAACATAAGTGGTAACCAAAATGCTCTTCAATCAAAAAGAGAAGGGCAACCCATACTAAACCAAGAGAA
>Ga0256827_10000495_pt1 | contig 24483 bp, 21 predicted proteins | sample CV84metaG_FD_185977 | JGI IMG/M metagenome (GOLD analysis project Ga0256827, IMG submission 185977) | Hydrothermal vent microbial communities from East Pacific Rise, Pacific Ocean - CV84 | ecosystem: Environmental > Aquatic > Marine > Hydrothermal vents | place: Pacific Ocean: East Pacific Rise...
TCACTCACGATATAGCGTTTAGGGTCGAGGATGATCTCTTCATCGATCGGTGTTGGTTTGGTCATCTTATATCCTTCCGTTGAGTAGTTTGATCAGTGCATCGGAAACTTTATTAAAAGGCATCACCCTTTTGCCATTATGCTGCTTGGAAAACTTCTCTGCTTCCTGCTTGCTTTTAAAGGCGGGAAGATCATCTCCGGCAGGGGAGGTGACAGCGCCTGCACCATAAACGAAATATGCTTCTTCTGCATTGATCGGTTCGAGCGTAGTATAGTCTGTAACGACTATCTTGGAAAAATCCCTTTCACTTCGCACGCCGATATCATACCACTTGCCCGGTCTAAAATAGAATTCAAACAGTGACTTTGGACTGGAAAAGAAGATTTTCTTTCCTCCTCTTGTCTCTATCTTTCCTACCCATTTCGGGTCTTTGTAGACAGGTATATGCCTGACCAGACAGGTTGTGTTTTTATCAAAGTTAAGAAAGTATTTTTTGCCCACATTGAAGGGAGTCATAGGGGCGCCGGCCCATACCAATGTACTGATAAGTACGACAAGAGCTATTGTTTTTTTCATAGTTATTCCTTAGACCAGGTCTTTTTTCTTAAACAGTGCAAACCCAAGGAATGCAAAGAGTAATCCTAGCACAACAGGGTAAATGATGGAGATCGTGACAAAGAGGGTCTGACTCATCATATCCAGAATATAAAAGGCAACAGGTCCCATGACTGTGAGCTGTGGATCAAAGAGTGATATGGCAGCTACCCTGAAGATCTCCATAGGATTTGCTAGTGCGATACCGATGATCAGCCCCGTATCCATACGCTGTTGCATCATCAGAGAGATCAGGGCAATATCGATAAATGCCAACAGAAAGATCCAGACAAAAAAGGAGATTCCCAGTGCCATCTCTGAGGATTTGACGATAGAGGAGACGAAAAATGCGATGCCCAAAAAAGCAGAGCTCATAGAAAAAAGCAGTCCTGTATAGAGAAAAAAGATCTCCCAGGGTACAGAGGCACCCTTGAACATACCATAGATGATCGCAAAGAACATTGCCATGAATACAGGGAGAAAGACAGTGATAAATCGTCCAAAGACCTTGCCCCAGTAGTACTGTCCAAGAGAGATGGGGAAGGAGAGCATATATTCTAAAATATGACTGTCTCTGTCTCCTGAGATCGAGCGTACCGTGGTCACGAGGATAAAGATCGGTAAGATCACGATGGTCACTTGGATATACATCAGCAGTAGTCTACTCAGTCCTGAAAAGCCCATCACCTGAGATTCTGTGATACCAGCAATAAAAAAGAGGGCAATGAGTCCACCAAAGACGATAGAATAGACGATAAACCAGTTTGCGCGTATGGACTCCTTGAGATCCAGATAGGCGATGAGCAGCAGATTTCTAATGCCTGACATAGTGTACCTTTCCGTAGGGTGTTTTGATACGTATCAATTTATTTTCCTGTTGTTGATTTTCTCTTCGATCTTGATGACGATATCGTGCAGTGCATCAAAGTGTAGGATTTCTCTACCTGCCTGAATATCCTCTTTTTTGGCATGTGCAGACAGCCCGTATGCCATAGGGGTGATACTGTCTGAGTCATAGAGTGCCGTGCGTGCATCGATCCATTTTCCGCTCTTGGAGTCAGTGATCCATATCTTGGCCTGATCTTTCCATGGGATATGCTCCTCATCAAACCAGAGTAGGGTACAGCCGATATCATCAAACATATAGGATCTGCCGTTTTGGGGATTGATCACCTGTACAGTATGATGTCTGTCACTGGTGACCATCTTGCAGCGCTCACACATATCTCTGTCCCAATGCACATCATGCAGTGCTGTTTTGTCCTTTGGTTTTCCGTTGCATCCATTGAGCGTTAGAAGTAGCATGACTCCTAGTAAAAACGACTTAGCAAGGTTCATCAGAGGTCACCTTTCCCATATCCATATATATTTTTCGATTGACGATATCCTGTACTTCTTCGATACGGTGGGTCACAAAGAGTGCCAGCTTATTTTTTTCATTCTCTTTGATCAGCCGATAAAAGTCATCTCTTGCTTTTGGGTCAAGATTGGCGGTGGGCTCATCATAGATCACGATATCACTCTCTTTTGCCAGCGAAATAGCGATAAGAAGCTTCTGCTTCATGCCGCCGGAGAGTTTAAAGAATGACTTGTGGAGATTGGGCTTAAGCTCAAGCTTCATCTCATCTGCAAAGTGATAGATACGCGATTTTTCTACCTGTGAACTTTTGCATACATAGGAGATGAGTTCATTGAGACTTAGTTTGATCGGAGGGGGGAGTTGTGGTACAAAACTGACATGACGTAACACTTCTGTACGCTTTTTAATGGGGTTCATGCCATTGACCAGTACGGAGCCACTACTAGGGTGGTAATAGCCCAGTATAGAACGGACCAGTGTGGTCTTACCTGCGCCGTTGGCACCCATGAGTGCTACGGCATCGCCAATGGCAAAGTCTAGTGTGACAGTGTCAAGTGATCGGGTCTTTTCAAAGACTTTGGTGAGTTCTTTAATTGCTATCATTAGACCAGACTCTTCAATCTAAAGTCAAACTTGAGTGCATCGGCATGGCAGACATCGATACAACGACCACAGAGTGTGCAGTCTGCTCCTGTGATATAGGCGGTTTTGATCTCTTTCTCATCGATCTGTTTTTTATATTTGGCTTTGGTGATCTCGAGCACCTGATTTTCGAAACAGACATCATGGCAGACCATACAGCTGTCACAGTTGTCATTCCATTCGATACGAAGGGCAGAGACTTTACCGATCATGCCATAGGTGGTACCGATAGGGCAGATATAGGTACACCAGGCTCTACGGGAAACAAAGACCTCCAATAGAAATACCAGTACTACCCAGATCAGTGCCAAACTCCATCCATAGGCGATGGCTCTACTCAGGATCCCTACGACATTGAAGGTTTCAAATACCAGATAGCCGCTGGTTGCAGAGAGAACAAGAAAAATAGCCCAAAATATATAGCGTACACGGTGGTCAAACTTGATATTTTTGATAATCTTTTTGGAGACCAGGGTATTGTGCCATTTCTCACCGATCTCACTGAGGATACCATAAGGGCAGACCCAGGCACAGTAGCTTCTGCCTCCTACCAGCAGATAGAAAAGCAGCATCGTGGTCACACCGATAATGATATTAATGTGGAGATGATGCTCCGCCAAGAACATTTCCAGTGTCGTAAAAGGATCAATCAGATGAAAGCCTAGAAAACGGGAGCCGTTCAGTGTCCCCTCCAGCACCTGTATATCGATGGCAAATGATAGGAAGAAAAGGAGGTGAATGGCAATCACCAGCACCCAACGTTTTGATCGATAGCTTAAGACCTTCTTTCCCTCTTTTGTAGTATTGAAAAAAGTGGACCAGAAGGTGGATTTCTTGATGGTCTCTCGATTGTTATACTTGTCCATACGACACTTCCTTTGTATACACTATATTTTGTTCTTGGCGTCTGATTCAGCTTGGGCTTTGGCTCTGGCAGGGAATTCGCCTATCTCATCTGCAAACTTTTTCAGGTCTTCTTTTGTCAGAGGTATCAAGAGACCCTTCATAACCACATTTTCTTTTCTGCCTGATTTGAAATCATCCAGTTTTTTAAACAGTATCTCTGCACTTTGTCCGATGAGCTTTGGTCCCATCATTGGCTTACCATTCTGGAAGCCTGAGCCGTTGACACCATGGCAGGAGGCACACTTGTTCTTGTAGGCTTGACTGACCTTGAATGCACCGGCATTTCCAGCCTTGTCTCTGAGTGCTTTGAGCTTGTCATTCTCTTTTTGTCTGTCATCTTTTTCTTTTGTTTTTGCTGTAGCGGCATTGCCTTTGTTCCCTATGTCGGCAATCACTTTACCATGCTCACCACCATTATATGGAGCACCTTTAGAGGCTACCCAGCCTGCTGTACCCAGTATGATCAATACAAAAATTCCTACGATTATGTTCTTCACTATTTCTTCTCCCTAATTTTTTTTACCTCTTGGTTGAATGCGTTGATCTCATCGGCCAGTACGCGTATCTCCTCGTCGCTCATCATATTGATCAGATCATTCATCAGAGGATTTGATGTTTTGCCTGTTTTGAAGTCATTGATTTTGTTGTAGATATAGTCAGCATCTCTAGCCAGAAGAGAGGGGCCGATGATACCATTGGCATAGTCATCATGACAGGCGGAACATCGGATACGAAATGTCTTGCTCAGTCTCTTGACCAGTAGTTCTATCTGTACATGCTCATAAGGGCTGCGTATGTTGATGTTTGCATCGAGTTTGGTTCTTGGTTTGACCCTGACAGCTGCATCTTTGTTGGCAGGTTCCGCATTGGGGTCATACTCACTATTGATATTGTAGTCATAGTAGTATGATTTACTCTGATTTTTATCATGTGCTTTGCTGACTACCTTGATCTTCTTGGCATCTTTGTTGGCAACGATCTCTATTTTTGGTGCAATATTTGTATTGGTGTTTTTTGCCTTTTGTGTATCCTGGGGCTTGTCGCCTCCACATCCTGAGACCAGTAACATGATACTCATACTGATGGCCAGGGTTAAAAGTTGTTTTTTTGTCTGTTTCATTTTGCTCTCCTAGCTTTTCTTTTCATAATATTCTTGATAGGTAACTCCGGGCTTGATCACAATCGAAGGTATGGATGTGGGACATATTTCCTGGCATGCGCCACACCCTATGCACCCATCATAGATCTCCGGTCTTTGCCCACCCTTTTTGTCTGGTACCATAGAGATAGCACTCATGGGAATAGGGATAGGGCAGATATCTGCACAGAGTGTACAGGGTTTATCCTCATATCCGGCAAATTTTTCCAGTAGTTTGAGCTCCAATTCCGTAACATTACGGGTGCCATCAATGAATTGCTTCATCTTGAGATCATAGCCTTGGGGAACAGGTGTTTTGGAAATCGCCAGACAGGTGTCAGGAGACTCCAGTACGGCGATACCCATCTTGATATCCTCTGCTTTCTCACAGGTATGATCCAGTGCACCGCTGGGGCATGCCAATACACAAGGTACGGCATTACAGGCATAGCACCCGCGGATATTGGCATCGATGTAGGGCGTACCTACGCCATGCCCCTGTCCAATGTCTGCCAGTTTAATGGAGTGGTAGGGGCAGACCTGCAGGCACTGTCCACATTTGATGCAGAGGGCATGAAACTCCTTTTCTCCTACCGCGCCTGGTGGGCGTAGTCTATTTTCTGCCTTGACAGCCACAGGGCTTAGTGCTACACCGCCAGCCAAGACTGCACCCATGACTCCCAGTGTGGAGTATTTGATAAAGTCTCTTTTTCCTGGTTCGAATTTTGCCATGATTATGTTCTCCTCATTTGATACTTACTTTTGGTTTCTCATCTGACATGAGAAAGATCGGCTTGCTAAAAGGAGCCAGCTTTGCCAAAAAATTGAGCAATGATATAACAGGTGATGCGTAGAAGAACTTTACATTGGGGTTGTAGACCCAAAGTTGATCTGCATATTGATACACTTTGTGGGGGGTGTCACCGATATTGTCCCCGTCTCTGTCAAAGCCTTCATACTTATCCCAGTAGTTGCCCACTATTTCATTCTCATTGGTTTTGCTACCCCTGCTGTCATTGACGATATCTTCGATATTTCCCATGATGACATTGTCTTTAATGATATTGTTCTCACTCAGAGAATGGAAATGCAGTGCCTCTGCATTATACAATATTTTGTTGCCGATGATCCAGTTCTGGGTATCGGGCTCGAAAGGAGAGCGGTCGATATACATCCCTTGGGCACAGTAGAGTACGGTGTTGTTCTTTAGCGTAAAGTTGGTGGCATCCTTGAGTCCTATCCCCATACCTGTAGCGCCTTGTGAGCTCTTGATGACATTGCCTATAGCAATGGTGTCTTGAGAATACATAAAGAAGATACCTACGGAATTAAACCGATAGTGGTTGTTTCGGACAATATTTTTGCCTGCGTACATAAAGTGAAGAGAGTATCTGCAGTGCTCTCCTTCGTTCTCTTCAATGGTATTGCCGTGAGAGTACCAGACTACCATGTCTCTGGACTTGGTAAGCAGGTTATGTTTGATGATATTGTCATTGCTATACCAGAGCCGTAGCCCATCACCGCGTAGTCCTAGATCCAGATCCTTAGAGGTGATGATGTTGTCTTGTACGATGGAGTTGTTTACCATTTGCATATCGATACCGAAAAGACAGTCATCTATCCGGCATCCACTGATCTCATTCTGCTTACCGTCAGAGAGCTTGATGGCGGCATCGAGATTTTCATGGCGCTCACCACTGCCTGTGATCCGAAGGTTCTTCAGTGTGATAAAAGAGCCTTTCGCGATGATCACAGTACCGTTGCCTTCACCATCGATCACAACACCATCTTCTTTTCCGATGATAGAGAGTGGTTTGTCTATCACGATACTGCCTTTGTAGACTCCGGCAGGAAGCCTAAGAATAGAGCCTGCTGCTGCATTGTCTATGGCATCTTGCAGCACATTTGCATTGAGGAAACTTAACAATGTGAAAAGAATCATAAATGCTTTTATCAATGTTTACCCTTTTGAATGATAGGTGGCTTAATTATGCTGTTTCTTTCATTGCCTTTTGTTTGGCAAAAAATGCCAACAAACTTAAGAACGAGATGGCTAGAATCAGATAAAATCCTATCGTTGGATAGGAGTGTGTCGTAAACTGTGCGATCTTTCCGTCCCCAAATACTGTGGGCATAAAAGGCTTGATCTTGAAGGCACCCCAGTCATGCAGGTTGTGTCCAAACCAGTAGAGCCAGTAGGAGTAGTCTGCAATAAACAGTATAGGGAGTGAGACAGGGATCAGCATGAGATAGGTGAGCCATTTGTTGTTGAATGCAATAAAGAGCACCATGACAAGACTTAGAAACAGTAGGGCATAGGGCCCGATGGCTCGCTCAAAATGCCCACCAACCCACATAGGATCCATACCTACATAGTGGTTGATGGTATTCATCTCATGTACTTCCCCACTATATCCGTCAAAATGGAAAAAGACAGGAATACCCTCTGGGAATGCTTCTTTAGGATAGTTGGGAGCCTCAAGAGATACTGCCCAGATAGGCATGGAGGCAACACCGATTTCGGAGGCGGTCTCGATCATCTTCTTGAGATCATTGTGTGCCTCTTTAGGTGTGGTGACGCTTTTGTATCTTCCTTGATTGTAGAGGTTCCATACTTGTGCGGAAAGAGGTGATATCTGGTCGCCTTTGCCTGCATCAATCTTATTTAGTGTGCTATGGAATGCTGCGATAGGAAATGTAAAAGCGACTGTTAAAATGATCAAAGCCAAAATGGTAAATATCTTTGCTTTGGTGAAACTGGGGTGCATACTTTCTCCTTGGGTTTAAATCAAAGAGATTATACCCCAATAGACTAAAAGAGAAATTGACTTTAGTCAAGTTAAGTAAAAGATATAAATATCATAAGAATATATTATAATGACGAGGAAAGTATTTTTGAAGATTTTGGGTACCGAAGGCTTTCACCTTCGGCATAGTTGCTAGAAGAGGTTAGCGTTCTCTTCTACCCATTTGAAGTATTCAATGATATCTTTGATTTCATCGTCACTCATGTGCTGGTTAGGCATTTTGAGGTTGAAGTAGTCGATCATACCTTTGACATACGGATCTTTGAACATTTTCTCTGGTGCTTTAACGAAATTTGCTACCCATTTCTCACCATTCTCATGTCTCTGGAGTACACCTGTGAGGTCTGGACCTGAGGAGACTTTACCGATAACATGGCATCCTGAACATCCACCTTCATCAAATGCATTGGCACCTCTTGCCGCTGAACTTGATTGCTTGGTAGCGATCTTCTTGACGAGCAGGTCTTTGGCTCTGATACCTACATCTGCAGTCTTAACCATATACTGCCAGATCATATTTTCAAACAAGATTGCTTTTTCAGTATCTCCTGCTTTCATTGCCTCATCGGACTTCTTTTTCTCTCCAGCGATCTTGCCATACTGGTCGAGTGCATCAGTTACGAGGTTTTTGACGGTCTCATGTTTCTCGAAGTGATTCTCTTTGAGGAACTTGACGACTGATTGGATAACTGCATCTGTAGCAGTGTTGACACCGACAGTTTTGTCATACTCCGCTTTGAGTTGCTCTGGAGACATGGTAGCCATTTTAAGTTTCTGAGCAGACTCATACTTCTTGTTCGGATCTTTGACCATGAGGTACCCCATCATCTCTAGGTGAAGTGCAGAACAGAACTCTGTACAGTAGTAAGGGAATACACCCTCAATATCAGCATTGAAGTGAAGCTCAATGGTCTCACCTGGCTCTAGAGAACCGTGAATATTGAAGTGGTCGACTGTAAATCCGTGCGTTTCATCCTGAGCACGCTCAAGGTTAGTGAGGTAGATAGTGACATCGTCACCCTTGTTCACAGTGATTCTCTCTGGATTGATATGTGATCGTACCAGTGTTGCATAGACTTTTACTTTGTTGCCATCTCTTACGATTTTTTCTTGACCAGCCAGTGTTTTACCTACATGTGGTTTACCTGTTTTGGTGTTGGTACCCATAGTATATCTGACTTTAGGATGCAACTTGCTGGCTCTGATTGCGACTGCCTGGTGAGGTTCACCTAGGGGGAGAGGCATATCTACAAGGAGATCCATTTTCTTACCACTAATATCGATCAACTGGTGGTTTTGTGGGTGGAGAGGACCAACCGGGTCAAATCTATCAATCGCTAGTTTGTTGAGCGAGATGATATATTTACCCTGAGGATCTGCAGATTTTCCTTCCATTCCACAAAGGTGACCTACGTTGTAGTGTACATTCTCTTTGTCTAGCACTTTAAGTGTTTTATAGTTCCATTTTACAATTTGACTATCCACATAGAGTGACGTATAGATCTCACCATCTACATTGGAGTACTGGTTATGTAAAGGCCCAAGACCCAACTCAACCTGCCCATGTAGCGCAGACTTCATATCCAAGATTGGTATACCATAAGGGTCTTTGCCTACAAACTTCTTGTCAGCGATCAGTTTTTTGATCTTACTCCACTTATAGACAGAAGCATGGGTATCTAGCTTACCACAGACAGTGATATATTCACCATCAGGTGATACATCCACACCGTGAGGTGATTTAGGCTCTGGGATGAGGAAGAGACAATCATTTTTGACTGCGACATCCATCGGTACGATTCTCATACCGTTGACCACTTTGACATTGGCATCGTCTTTGGCAAGTTCAGCCAATTTTTTCCAGTTATAGACATGCAAGAAGTCTGTGTCATTTCGAGAACAACCTGCTTCAAATGGAGGCATACCTACTTCGATACCACCTGTATACATCTCGGTGTTGAATGAGTTAGTGAATCCCCAACCATCACTTGCCCCTTTACCCGAGTCTGAAAGGTCTTGCATATAAGGAGGCATTTCTATCGTAAATGTCTTTTCTGGGTGGATTCTACCCTCTTTGTTGTCAAAGGCCCAAACGGTTACACCACCACGATAGGTCTCTTTATAGTCCTCAATGGGGTGATAGTTGTTGTCGTATGGCGCAGCATACTGACATGCCTCCAGGATATAATCAGAGTTTGGTGTGAAAAAAGCGCCACCGTGGTCTGATTTGAAGATGGGGTTGACGACGATCTGCTTGGTCTCGAAGTCCTCCAGGTCAATCACTGCGATTCTTGGGTTTGCTTTGTCGTTGATGACGAGCCATTTACCGTCGTACTTGCCATCAGTTTCAGAAAGTCCCGGATGGTGTGTGTCACCCCAGTTGATCTCTCTACCACGAATGTTACCTTGACGCAAGACTTTTTTGCTGTCCTCATCATAGCCATATCCTTGCCATGGCTCTGGGGTAAATACTGCGATATACTTGAGAATTCTCATCGTAGGAACACCATACACAATGATTTGTCCAGATTGTCCACCGGAACTAAAAACGATAAATTCGTTTCTCCCACCTGTTGGATTATATGTTTTGGCTGCACGGATTACATCGTTTTCCGTCAGTCCCCTGTCTTTCATCACTTTTTCTAGTGCGCCTGAACCGAAGACTGTGGTAGCAGTCAAGGCAGAACCTATCAAAAGTGAAGAGAATTTGTTAAGTTTGTAACTCATATTTCCTCCTTCATGTTTTGAGATCAGATCCAGAAATATTACCAGAACCAATACTCATGATAATATAGTAGTGAAAATAGAGATGTAAAAATATGACTTAGATCAAAAAAACCCTCTTTTTTGATATTTTATATCAGTGTTTGTAGCTTTTTTTTGAGACTCTTCAGATGTGTGCTGAGTCCCATAAGTGTCTCAAGAGATTCAATAACGGCATCCTCTTTTTTGTAGATATCCTCTTTCTCCTCCGCTTGCATCTGGTGTACCAGTGAGATGAGTAGCTCGATATTTCTCTCTACGATCTCCAGCGCATTGATGCTGTTCTCTGTAGTGACAGTGGCGATCTTGAGTGATTCGTCGATACTTGCTACGAGGCTGTTGAAGTTGCCTGCAGCAGTATCCAGGTCAATATTGCGGCTTTGTATATCTATGGGCTCTACGCCTTTGATAGAGGCTCTCTGGATAATACGGTCAGAAGTTTTGGTGAATTTTTGTATGAATCGAATGATCTCATCCACTTGGGTAAAGATATACAGAAGCATAAGAATAAGAAGGGCAAAAAGCGCATACTGTATTATGGTATAGGTTTGCATGGTCTGTGCATAACGCTTTTCCAGTATGGCTATCTCTTGGTTGAATGCCACAACCAGACCCATATTTTTTTTGTAGATGTTATTGACGAGCCTATCGAGGATAAGTATGCTATAGGGGACATTGTCTGTATAGATATATTTGAATTGGTTGACGAGCTCAAAAAATGCTTGGCTCAGCTTTTGGATGGACTGGCTTTTCTTTTTCTCAGGATGGTTTTTGAGGTTACTGAGAAAACGATACATATGGCTGTCTATAGTTTTAGGGAGTGCTTTTTTGTTTCTGTGGGTATAAAAGATCGTCTTGGCTATCTCTTGTGTATGTGATTTTTGGCTATTGATCAGGCTGATTGCTTTGGTATATGTCTGCTCCTGTTCAGAGCGTATATTGAAAAGTAGGATCAAAGATACCGAAAGAAGAAAAATCAAAAAACCTACAATTTTAATCTTTTTCATAGGGAGCCTTGGTAGAGACTTTGTAGCCTATCGGAAGCACTGACAGTAATCTCGCCTTTGTCAATCATGATGATACCATCGCGCCTGAGTCTGTTGAGTACTCTGGAGAGTGTGGCGGGTTGCAGGTGTAACATCAGTGAGATATCGGAGCGTTTTCGTCTGTTGAATATCGCAAGGTCTTGATCTAGCATCATGGCAACCTTGCCTACAGAGTCAAGGACAAACTCTCTGTTGATCAGAGCTTGCAACTGTTTGGACTGCTGGATGATCGTTGTAAATATCTCTTGAGATAAAAGAGCATTTTCAATGAATCTATTTTTAAATTTGGCATAATCAATACTCAGTAGCTGAGCATCCTCCTCTATCGTAACATTGGCATAGGAGAGAAGATGATCCTCACTAAGAGAGGAGAGGTCAGAGAGAAGAGAATCCGGATAAATATAATAAAGAAACACTTCATTGTCATACTTGTCTATCTTGTAGGCTTTTGCCAGACCTGAGACGAGGAAGAGAATACGTTTTGAGATGCTTCCTTCATAGTGTAGCAGGTAGGATTTTGGGTAACTTTCCAGATGAGAGATCGCTGCTAACTGTGTGATCTGCTCCTCGTTTATGCGAGAAAAAAAGGAGAGTTCTCGGATGGACTGTTCTGTTTTGGAAAGGGGCATCTTGGAGAGACTCATAGAGGCTATACGCTCAAATCGTCATGGGAGGCAAGTTCCATGATCTTCCATGGGAGCCCTTGGGTATTAAGCTCTTCCATGAAGGGATCAGGGTCAAACTCTTCCATGTTAAAGACACCGTTACCGTGCCATTTTCCCTCGAGCATCAACTTGGCACCGATCATGGCGGGTACGCCTGTGGTATAGCTGACCGCCTGGCTCATCACCTCTGCATAGCACTTCTCATGGTCACTGATCTGATAGAGATAGATGGTGCGGGCTTGACCATCCTTGATTCCTTTTGCGAAGATACCGATATTGGTCTTTCCTGTGGTCTTCTCTCCGAGGCTGGCAGGGTCAGGAAGCATGGTAGAGAGAAATTCGATAGGGATGATCTTTTCTCCCTTGTGCTCTATGGCTTTGATACCCAACATACCGATGTTTTCCAGACATTTCATATGGGTGAGATAGCTTTCGCCAAAGGTCATGAAAAAGCGGATACGCTTGAGCCCTTTGATATGTTTGACCAGTGACTCCATCTCTTCATGATAGAGGAGGTAGCTGTCTTTGGGGCCGATCTCCGGGTAGTCCCAGACCTGCTTGATCTCCATGGGCTCTGTTTCGATCCAGGAGCCATTTTCCCAATAGCGTCCTTTTGCGGAGACCTCTCGTAGGTTGATTTCAGGGTTAAAATTGGTGGCAAAGGCATAGCCATGATCTCCTGCATTACAATCAAGAATATCAATCGTATGAATCTCATCAAAATAATGTTTTTGGGCATAGGCACAAAAAACATTGGTCACACCCGGATCAAAGCCTGAGCCCAGCAATCCCATGATCCCTGCATTTTTAAACTGCTCATGTTTTGCCCACTGCTCCCTGTACTCAAATTTAGCAGTATCTGGATGCTCGTAGTTAGCAGTGTCAAGGTAGTTTGCACCCGTCTGGATACAAGCCTCCATGATGGTCAGATCTTGATAGGGGAGGGCAACATTGATTACAATGTCTGCTTTGATATGTCGGATCAGATCAATCAGTTCACTCACCGAATCTGCGTCGATACGGGTAGTATAGAGCTGTATACCAGTCTTTTCTTTGACGTTGGCAGCAATTTTATCACATTTGGCAACGGTTCGGCTAGCAAGAATAATTTTGCCAAATGTCTCATGATTCATGGCACATTTGAATGCCACTACATTGCCCACACCACCTGCACCGATAATCAGTGTTCTTTTGCTCATACACTCTCCTATGGAAGTTCTTCTGACAGTATAGGATATTTAGAATAAAAAACAAAATACTATTATTATATTAATTACTATGAACTTTAATTTTTTTTTGGTTATACTGTGGAAAATGAATGCAGGAAAGGATATAAAATGAAAAAACTTTTTTTAGCGCTACTGGCTTCAGTGTCATTGTTTGCAGCAGATCACAATCTCTATAATCACGCCCTCTCGCTGGCAGGAGGGTATGCCGTAAATTCGTCCGAAAGTAGACTGGACAACGCATTTTTGCTGGGCTTGAAATATAACTACAACAGAGCTACTGTTGAAGGCAGTGTGGATATTGATGCCATTCAGTTGGCTTTTGAGTATAGTGGAGATACTGTCTATCAAAACCCTGCCAAAGGTATCGTGGATGGAGAAACGAATGTGTATAGATTGGGAGTCAATGCACTTTGGTATATAGAAAATGACTCAGATTTCACTCCTTATCTCTTGCTTGGTGCCGGTGTACAGTTTTTCGAAGAAGATGCAGCCAAAGACAGCAATAACGCACTTTTTGCAGCGATCGGTGCAGGTGTAGAGTATCAGCTGAGAGGAGATTTTTCGGTAGTGGCCGAAGGAAAAGCAATCTTTGCCGGAGACGACAGTAGCTATTTTTTAGGTACGGTAGGGGTAAAATACAGCTTTGGTCAGAATTACTGATCTCTGTGGCATAATCTCCATTAGCCTTTTCTGGCTACACTATCTTAAAAAAGGCAGATCATTTGGAAGACATTCTTACCTCGCTCTCCACCTATGGTTATATTATTCTGGCATTTTACTCTTTCGGAGGTGGTATGGTAGCACTGATTGGTGCAGGCATACTCTCTTCTATGGGAAAAATGGATATCAGCAGCTCTATTTTGATTGCCACTGTGGCAAACTTTGTCGGAGACAGTGTACTCTTTTACCTTTCTCAGAGCAATAAAAAAGAGGTGATGGGCTATATGAAGAAACATAAAAGAAAGATTGCCTACACCAATCTTCTTATGCGTAAATATGGATGGCTGGCAGTATTTTTACAAAAATATATCTACGGTGTCAAGACCCTGGTACCTATCGTAATGGGGTTAACCAAGTATGATTTCAAAAAGTTTGTAACGCTCAACTTCTTTGCTTCTATTGTGTGGGGATTGCTTATTGGATTGATCAGCTTTTACTTCTCTACTGCTGTGAGAGACTGGATGGCGTAGGGTGCGCAACACGCACCTTTCGGGTATCAAAATTTCTGTCTTTTGTGCGGTGACCGAACGTTTGACTACTGATACTTTTTTACAAACTTTGCGATCCTGCGTATTCCCTCTCTGATGGTGACGATATCTGTAGCAAAAGAGAACCGGAAGTAGCCGTCACTGCCAAAGGCGATACCGGGTACAACAGCGACACCATACTCTGCAAGGAGGTCTTTGCTGAACTTCATTGAGTCCTCCGTAATCTCCTTGATGTTGATAAAGAGATAGAACGCACCATCTGGTCTGCGGACACTGAGACCCTCGATTTCGTTGATAAGCTCAGCTGCTTCTATGGCTCTGGCCTCAAAAGCTTGTCGCATGGTTTCGATCTCTTCATCGACCTTTCCCTCCAGTGCTACGATGGCTGCTTTTTGGGTAATCGAATTGATGTTGGAGGTGCTTTGTGACTGAAGTGCATTCATCTTGGCAACCAGTGCTTTGCTGGCACTTGCCAAATAGCCAAAACGCCATCCTGTCATTGCCACAGATTTGCTGAGGCCGTTTACAGTAATAGTACGCTGGTACATATCCTCATTGATACTTGCTACTGAGGTGAAGGTGTTTTCCCCAAAAAGTAGCTTTTCATACATCTCATCACTGACTACGATGATATTGGTGTCCTTGAGGACTTCTGCCAGTGCCTCAAGTTCACTTTTGCTATAGACAGAACCGGTGGGATTGGAAGGAGTGGTGAGAATGAGCATGGTGGTTTTGGGTGTGATGGCGGCTTTGAGCTGTGCTGCAGTGATCTTGAATCCACTACGGTCATCTGTGCGAATGATCACCGATTTGCCTCCGGCATATTTGACCAGTTCAGGATAGGTCACCCAGTAGGGTGCAGGAATGATCACTTCATTCCCTTCGTCTATCAATGTCTGTGTGAGGTTGAAAAGAGATTGCTTGGCACCATTACTGGATATGATCTGCTCACGATCATAGAGGAGTCCATTGTCCCGCTTCAACTTGAGGCTGATCGCATCGAGTAGTTCGGGGATACCGGCAACAGCAGTATATTTGGTGAAGCCATCGTTCAGCGCAGCTACTGCCGCTGCCTTGATCATTTCGGGTGTATCAAAATCAGGTTCACCTGCAGAAAAGCTGAGGATATCTTTCCCTTCTGCTTTGAGTTCGGCAGCCAGTGTACTGATAGCGATCGTCATAGAGGGAGAGAGGGATTGAATGCGTTTTGATAACATAAGGACACCTTGTATTGAGTTAACAGATTATACACTAAGATAATTTTATCTTGGCTATAATGGTATCAAAATAAATGAGGGAAGTATATTGAATAAAGCAAAAGTAACGGATATGCTCTCGCTGCTACTGATTGCTACTGCCTATATGCTGGATGCACCCTATCGTGATCCTCTGCTTTTTACGGGACTTTTTGCACTTTCGGGTGCGGTGACCAATCAGTTGGCGATTCATATGCTTTTTGAGAAGGTACCGGGACTTTATGGTTCCGGTATCATAGAGAAAAATTTTGAGACTTTCAAAAAATCCATACACACTATGATCATGAAGCAGTTTTTCACGAAGGAGAAACTTGATCAATTTTTTCAGAGTGAAGAGCAGAAGATAGATCTGTCTCCTTTGGTAGAGTCAGCAGATTTTACGCCGGCATTTGATGCACTCAAACAGAGTGTGATGGAGTCTAAGTTTGGCTCCATGGTACAGATGATCGGGGGAGAGGATGCACTGGAGCCTTTGCGAGGGTCGTTTAGCAGAAAACTCAAAAGTTCAGTGATCTCTATCGTAAATTCCCATGCTTTTAATGCCCAGTTAGACTATCATTTGACGCACTCTTCCTTGAGTGGGGATCTGATAGAGAGTATAGAAGTACTGGTGGCAAAAAGGCTAGAGGAACTAAGTCCAGCGATGGTCAAGGCATTGATTCAGGACTTGATCCGTGAGCATCTAGGCTGGCTGGTGGTCTGGGGTGGCGTTTTTGGCGGTCTTTTGGGGCTGCTTTCCTCCTTTTTGATATGAATTTTCTTTTGTCAAAAAATGTATGGATCAAAAATGTTTATGCTATTATGCTATAATATTTAATAAACAGTAAGGGGAGTGCATGGAGAAAGACGACGAACCAAGAGACGATCTATTTCAAAATCGCCTCTCTTATGACAAGCTAGGGTTTTATTATCTCTCTTTACCAGTGTTGCTTTTTGCCAATCTTATGGGTGCATTTCTACTCAGTGCTATACAGCTGAATGTTGTGGATCTTTACTCTATTGTGGTATGGCTCTCCCTCAGTATCATCATGTTTTTATATGGCTTGTATCAATATAGGCTCTTTAGAAAAGAGACGGAAGAGAACAAGCTCAAAAATGCAGATATTTGGCTCGATAAATACTATACCGATACATTGATTGGCGGGATTATCTGGGGAAGTAGTGCATTTCTGATGTTTCCGGCATCAAGTCTTCTCAATCAGATGCTACTTGTCTTCTTCCTGTTTGCGGTAGGATTTACCGCCATGGGTATCTTGGCTTCTAAGCGAGATCTTCTGATCACCTATGTCTCTGTAATGTACCTTCCTCTTATATTGAGACTCATATTTATGGAGGGTGCAGTACACAGTAATATTGGCTATATTCTCCTTGCATTGGTACTGCTCATGGCGATCATTGCCAATTATTATGGAAAGATCATTAACAATGCACTGAGAAATAAACAAGACTTTATTACGATCAAGCAGACCCATGAAAAGCTCAAAGAGCGATTTTTCTCACTCTTTGAACGGGCACCTGTTGGGATCTATTACTATAACCAGAACATGGAAGTAGAAGATGCAAATGAACACTTTATTGAAATGACCCAGCAAAAAACAAAAGAGGCACTGCTGGATATCTCGCTTTTGGCATTGGAAAATCAGAAAATCAAAGAGATTCATAAAAGTGTTTTTCGAGGAGAGACAGGGGATTATCGTGGTCCATTTACGGTTATAGAAGGGAAAGATCTGTATGTAAAGCTCTCTACTGTACCTATGATCAATACAGCAGGTGATGTCGCTGGTGGTATCGCTATTATTAATGATATTACCAATGAGGTCACTGCCAAAGAGAAGATGGTACGCAACGCCTACTATGATCTACTCACGGATATCCCTAACAGAACACTGCTGATGGATAAGCTTAAATTTCATATTTCTACCAAAGAGAGTGATCCTCGATATGGTGCCTTGCTGTTTATGGATTTTGATAATTTCAAAAAAGTCAATGAGACCTTTGGACATAAAGCAGGAGACAAACTCCTGCAATTGGCATCAGAAAGGATGAAAACTATCATCAGTAAAGAGGAGGTCTTTGCGAGGATAAATGGAGATAAATTCGTGTTTCTTTTACCTGCACTTGATCAGGAAAAGACAGCCTCTGAAGATTTGGTAAAAAAATACATTCACTTCATACGCGATGCATTTTCCGAACCTCTTGTAATCGCAGGAGAAGAGTATCATCTGAGTTTTAGCATAGGAGCGGTTCTTTTCAGTCGGAGCACTGCCTCTGCCTTCGATTTACTTAAAAAAGCTGAAACAGCTATGTATGAGGCAAAAAACAGCGCCAGGGGTACCAGTAGGTTTTATCAGAAAGAGATGGGGGCTTATGCGAAAGAGGCACTTTCACTTGAGAATGATATGCACAAAGCGATAGCGCGTGATGAATTTTCCATGGTCTATCAACCTCAAGTGGATCTTCCTAGTGACGCTATCGTCAGTGTAGAGGCTCTCGTACGTTGGATACATCCGACCAAAGGTGTTATCCCTCCTTCTGTTTTTATTCCTATTGCAGAAGAGAGTGGCACTATCATCAAATTGGAGGAGTGGATACATGCTACAATTTTCAAAGAACTCAGTTCATTAAAAAAGGAAGACAGCACGCTCATGCTGAATCGAATTGCTATTAACCTTAGTGCAGTGCATTTTATGCAGCCAAATTTTGTTGAAAAATTCATGCTGGCAATCACAAAGTATAAAGTGGATCCAAAGTGGATTGAGATAGAGATCACAGAGAGTGGTATTATGCGAAGTATGGATGATGCGATAGAGAAAATGAATGCGCTGAAAGCATTTGGTTTTATCTTTGCAATCGATGATTTCGGAACAGGTCACTCTTCTCTGTCTTACCTCAAACGACTCCCTGTGGATACCATCAAGATTGATCGGGCATTCATCAAAAACATGCATCAAGACAAAGGGGATGCAATGATCGTTGAATCTGTGGTTTCTATTGGGAAAAAGTTTGATCTTAAAGTGTTGGCAGAGGGAGTAGAGGACTACAATACACTCATGCACCTGCGTATTATCAATTGTGATTTGTATCAGGGAAACTTTGGTCACAAACCTATGTCGATGGAGGCATTAGTCTCCCTGCTAAAGCAGCCCAAGAGTCTCTTCCCTCCTGCATAACCAGGGCTTAACACCCTTTTGGATATAATCTTTTCCTATAAATATATGCCATATTAATTTGATATCAAGGTTGCTTCATGAAAGATCTTTTTACCTCTTTTAAGGATAACTGCGGATTTGGGTTGCTCGCATCTATCGACAATATCCCTTCACATAGAAACCTGGAAGATGCTGTAACTTCACTCTCCCGTATGATGCACAGAGGTGCGATTGCTGCTGACGGAAAAACGGGTGACGGATCGGGGCTTTTACTCTCTATCCCTCGAAAGTTTTTTCAAGGAGAGGCTGAAAAAGAGAACATTACGCTGCCGGAGCACTATGCGGTTGCTATGATATTTTCTCGAAATGAATCAGATCTGGAGGTGGTAAAATCCACTTGTAAAAGCAACGATCTAAAAGTACTTTATACCCGTCAGGTGCCCGTAGATAAAAATGCATTGGGTGAACAGGCTTTGGCGTCACTCCCTCAGATCACACAACTTTTTGTTGCTCCGGATGCACTGGTGGCGGTAGAGCGATTTAATGCGCTGGTGTACCTCACAAGAAAAGAGATAGAGCATAAACTGCAGGGGGATAAAACATTTTATATTCCTTCCTTCTCTACCTCTGTTATCTCCTATAAGGGCTTGGTGATGCCGACACACATCAAAGAGTTCTATTCGGATATGGCAGATGAGAATTTTGAGGTCTCTTTTGCACTCTTTCATCAGAGGTTCTCTACCAATACGCTGCCGGAGTGGAGATTGGCTCAGCCCTTCAGGGCAGTGGCACACAATGGCGAGATCAACTCTGTAGCAGCCAATAGATTTAATGTCGCTTCTAAGATCAAAGCATTTAAAAGTGATGTGTTTACCGAGACAGAGATGGCTAAGATATCAAATATCATCCAGAGTGACATGAGTGACTCGGCAAGTTTGGATAACTTTCTGGAGTTCTTACATGTCAATGGGATGGACTTTTTCAAAGCAGCCAGATCAGTCATTCCTGCACCATGGCATAATGCTCCCTATATGGATCCAAATCTGAAAGCCTTTTATGAGTATATCAGTACTTCTTATGAGCCTTGGGATGGTCCTGCGGCAGTGAGTATGACAGATGGCCGATATATCGGCTGTGTGTTGGATCGTAATGGGCTGAGACCTGCCAAGTATATTATCACCAAAGACAACAGACTGCTGATCAGCTCTGAGTTTGGTGTGGTAGATATCCCTGAGGCAGAGATCGCACAAAGAGGTAGACTCAAGTCCGGTGAGATGATGGGACTCGACCTCAAGTATGGCAGAGTACTGAGCAATGAAGATATCAATAATTACCTCAAAGATAAAGATCCTTACGAGAAGTGGCTTAACAGCAACATGACCTATCTGCAAGAGCATGCCCATGACTCTACGACGGTATTTGCAAAGCAGCCAAAAGAGGAGATGCAGGCCAAGCAGAGGTACTTTAACTATACACTGGAGCTGATCAAAGAAGTGATCAAGCCTATGGTAGAAGAGGGCAAAGAGACCACTGCTTCTATGGGGGATGATACGCCTCTGGCGGCATTCTCTGTAGAGCATAGAAATTTTTCTGACTTTTTCAAGCAGAAATTTGCACAAGTCACCAATCCACCGATAGACCCGATCCGTGAAAAGATCGTAATGAGTCTCAATACCGGCTTCGGAGAGACCAGAAATATCCTTGCGGATGATGCGGTCAACGCAAAGCGACTCAAAACGGTCTCTCCAATCATGTCCAGAGAGAAGTTTCAATTACTCAAAGAGTTTGGCACGCCGGGCAATAAGAGATATGATGCTGACTACCAATACAAAACATACGGTACTATTTTTAGCGGGCAGCTTAAAAAGAGTATGGAGAGATTGATTGATGAGATCATTGTAGATGTGAGGGAGCAGGGTATCCGGGTAGTGGTGCTCGATGACAGAGAGATGTCTGAAGCTATGCCTGCGATGCCGATGTTGATGCTTGTGGGTAGATTGTCTCAACGACTTTTAGAAGAAGATATCAAAAATCTTGCCAATATTGTCACGGTGACAGGTGAAGTCTTTGATCCCCACTCTGCGGCATGTATGATTGGATATGGTGCCTCCACGGTTTTCCCTTACCTGCTGTATTATACGGTGAAAACGATTGTACGCAAGGAAGACGAGACTGCGGATATGAAGCCCATCCTAAAGCAGTTTAGGAGAGCCATGAGTGCCGGACTGTTGAAGATTATGTCCAAGATGGGTATCTCAACTATTGTCAGCTATCGCAATGCTGCACTTTTTGATGTGATTGGGCTTGGGGAAGAGGTGGTTTCTGACTGTTTCAGTGGCTCTAGAGGACTTTTGGGTGGTCTGGGTTACAGTGATATCGAAGAGAGGATCTTTGCCTATGCCAAAGAGGCCTATAGCGAGGTACCTACAGGCAAATACTTCCCATTGGAAAAGGGTGGATTTTATCGCTTCAAGAAGGATGCAGAGTATCATGACTTTTCCAGATCTGTGATCAATGCGATCATTAAGCTGGGTACAACAGGCGAAAAAACAGACTATGAGCACTTCAAAGCTCTGGTCAACGATAGAGATAAGAAATTTATCAGAGATTTCTACCGGTTAAGCTCAGACAGAAAGGCGATCTCCCTGGACCAGGTTGAGCCAATCGAATCGATCTATAAGCGATTCTCTACAGCGGCAATGAGCCTGGGCTCTATGTCCCCTGAAGCACATGAGTGTTTGGCAGCTGCAATGAATACTATTGGTGCCAAGAGTAATTCCGGTGAGGGTGGGGAGGATGCAGCACGATTTGATACTATCCTTAACTCCAAGATCAAGCAGGTGGCATCAGGCAGGTTCGGTGTGACTCCGGCATACTTACGATCGGCTGAAGAGATACAGATCAAAGTGGCACAGGGTGCAAAGCCGGGAGAAGGTGGGCAACTACCTGGCTCCAAGGTTACCCCACTGATCGCCAAACTCAGATATACCAAGCCTGGTGTGACGCTTATCTCTCCTCCTCCGCATCACGATATCTATTCGATCGAAGATCTGGCACAGCTGATCTTTGATCTCAAGCAGGTAAATCCCAAGGCAAAAATCTCAGTCAAACTGGTCTCTACCGCGGGAGTTGGTACGATTGCAGCGGGTGTTGCCAAATGCTATGCGGACAAGATCATCATCTCCGGTGCAGATGGAGGTACCGGTGCGGCACCGATAGGTTCTGTGCGTTTTGCAGGTAACCCTTGGGAGCTTGGTCTGATAGAGGCGCACAATGCCCTCAAAGCCAACAACCTCAGAGGACAGGTCACCATCGAGACTGATGGTGGACTTAAGACTGGTTTGGATGTGATCAAGGCAGCGATATTTGGTGCTGAAGAGTATGCCTTCGGTACAGCAGCACTGGCGATCGTGGGCTGTATCATGTGTCGCTCCTGCCATACGAACACCTGTCCAGTAGGGATCACCACCCAAGATGACAGACTCAGAGAGAAGTTCAACGGTACAGTAGAAAAGGTGATCAATTACTTTAGGCTTATGGCAGAGGACGTGAGAGAGATACTTGCTTCACTTGGATACAACTCTATCGAAGAGATCGTAGGCAGAGTAGATCTTTTGGCGGTTATTGATGATGAATTTGCCAAAAAATTCAACTTTGAAAAGATTCTTTATCGCTTGGATGGTGTAGATACGGCTCAGGTGGAGGCCAATGATCCCTATGATGACAATGGGTTTGAAAAAGAGATACTTGCAGAAGTGAAAAACAGCATAGAGCATCCGGAAAATCCCATAGAGATATATAAAACTATCAACAACCTCAATAGAAGTTTTGGGGCATTGGTTTCCGGAGAGATTGCTGAAAAGTATGGCGATGTCGGTTTGCCAACGGATACCATCAAATTTCATCTGGAAGGGATCGCAGGCCAATCTCTGGGTGCCTTTTTGAGTACGGGTGTGTGTATCCGTCTGGAAGGTGCTGCCAATGACTATGTCGGTAAAGGTATGAGCGGTGGTCGTATTATCGTCACTTCTGATATCAACTGTGGGCCCAAGTACTCTTTGGCAGGCAACACCTGTCTCTATGGGGCAACCGGAGGGGTGCTGTATGTCAACGGCAATGTGGGAGAGCGCTTCGCGGTGCGAAACTCAGGTGCCACCACAGTCGTAGAAGGTACGGGAGACCATGCCTGTGAGTATATGACGGGTGGTACGGTGGTCATCCTTGGTGCTACGGGTGTCAACTTCGGTGCAGGTATGACCGGTGGTCTGGCATTTGTCTATGATAAAGAGAGAGATTTCGTAGACAATATCAATCAGGAACTTGTTGAAGCGGTGCGTATCGATACAGATGATATGGATACTGAGCGCTTTGATCTCAAGCGATTGATCCAGGATTATTATCATGAAACAGGCAGCAAGCAGGCCAAGACGATCCTGGAAAAATTTAGAACAGAAGTACGCGCATTTTGGATGGTGAAGCCTAGGGCTACCTGTGACTGTAAAAAAGGTGAGCAGAAAGAATAAAATGACTGAATTTACCGAAGCCTGCATCCGGGCAAATAGAGAAGTATTGCAGTCATTGCGAGAGCATTTTAGTGAAGTACTTCTTGAAAAATCAGAGCGTGGGGCTGGTGGAGATATTAGTTCCGGGGCAGATCTCTTGGCTGAAGAGATCTTTGTCCGCCACCTTGGTAGCTTTGGTACTATAGAGTCAGAAGAGTCAGGTCTAATCGGTGAAGGTGATGCTACTGTCATTATCGATCCTTTGGATGGCAGTGCAAATTTTGCTTCAGGTTTCCCCTACTACGGTACCTCTGTAGCACTATTGGATAAAACAGGTAGACTACGGTACGCACAGGTATGTAACCTATCAAGTGGAGATCTTTTTATCAAAGAGGATGATGGCAAGGTATGCACGGATAATCTTTTATCCAGTATGCTCTCCCCTCAAGTGGGGATGCCTGGTCCAGAATTGGGTCTTTTTGAAAAAGCCTATGCCAACCCTCTGGTATCAATAGCATTGCTAAAAGCAGGCTACAAGTTTCGCTCGCCCGGGGCAACGGCATTGTCACTTGCTTATGCTCGAAATGTGCAATTTTTCCTCTTTGTCGGGAAAAGTCGTATCTATGATATCGTAGCAGGTTTGGCGATTTGTGAGGGGCTTGAAGTGATTGTTGAAGAGGATTATGTTATAGTATCACAAAGCAAAAGTATTGCAAAAAAATTAGAAACTATTGTACGCAGGAGTTTAGCATGAATTTTGGTAGTTTGTTTAGTGGCATGTATGGGAAAAAAGAGGAAGAGGAAGAGCAGAGTCACTGGATAAAGTGTCCCAAATGCCTCTCTTTGATGCATTATAAGCAGGTGGAAGCCAGACACAGTGTTTGCCCCAAGTGTGCAAATCATTTTCGTATTGCTGCGGATGCCAGAATCGCACTGCTTTCAGATGAAGAGAGTTTTGTAGAGTATGATGCTTCATTGGCTCCTGTTGATCCTTTGAAATTCTCTGATAAAAAAAGCTATAAAAAACGGATAGAAGAGGGTAAGAAGAAAACAGGTAGAGTCTCTTCTGTTGTAAGTGGCAGCTGTATGATCAAAGATCACGCTGTAGAGCTTGTGGTCTTTGACTTCTCTTTCATGGGAGGGAGTCTCGGCTCTGTAGAGGGAGAGAAAATCGTACGTGCTATCGACCGTGCTATAGAGAAAAAATGTGGTGTGGTG
>Ga0256827_10000496_pt1 | contig 24466 bp, 25 predicted proteins | sample CV84metaG_FD_185977 | JGI IMG/M metagenome (GOLD analysis project Ga0256827, IMG submission 185977) | Hydrothermal vent microbial communities from East Pacific Rise, Pacific Ocean - CV84 | ecosystem: Environmental > Aquatic > Marine > Hydrothermal vents | place: Pacific Ocean: East Pacific Rise...
TTCTGACTATTTTTATCAATATACTCTTCAATCTTTTGATATGCTTCAGGGTAAATATATAAGAAACTCAAATCTTCCAAACGATTTTTTAATTGAGAGATACCTAATCTATGTGCAATAGGAGCATAGACAACCATAGTCTCTTCTGCAATTCTTTGTTGTTTTTCCTTAGGTAAAGCATCCAAGGTTGTCATATTATGCAATCTATCACATAGTTTAACAACTAAAACTCTAACATCTTCAATAGAGGAAAGTAGCATTTTTCTAAAAGTTAAAGCAGAAGATATTAATTTTTTATCTGAAGAAGAAGGAATAAGCTCTTCCTCTCTAATATCTTCAATTTTAGTAAGTCCCTCTACCATATAGGAGACATCTAAGCCAAATATCTCTTCAATCTCTTCAATTAGATAATCTGTATCTTCAACAACATCATGTAAAAGTGCTGATATAATCATAGCTTCATCATTTGAAACAAGAGCTGTAATAGCTGCTACAAGTATAGGATGAATAATATAAGGTTCACCACTTTTACGTTTTTGATGTACATGTGCCTCTTTTGCAAGAGTTAAAGCTTTATGGAAAAGGATTGTTTGTGTAGGATGATAATTAAAAAGAAGCTTTTCAGCCTCTTCTATGGTAGAAATATTACGTGCTTTGTCTAATAAAGCCTCCAATTTTTTACCCTTCTTGGTTAATAATAATTTTACCTTCTGCAATCTCTACTAATGCAATATTAGTAAATTTTTCAGTTTTAGGATCCATAGCAACAAGTGGAGCTGCACCATTTGCAATAGCTTCTGCTCTTTTACCGACAGCTGCTGCTAACAAATATCTATCAAAGTCTACTCTCTCTAGTGCTAACGCTGTTAATTTTTCAATTTTCATTTTAATCCTTCTACTTAAATAAGTTTATTTTTACTCTACTACAGAACATAATGTTCTATCGCCATTAACAATGGCTAAAAGGTTACCCTTTTCAAACATATCACAAACAATAATTGGCAAATTGTTCTCTTTTGCTAAAGCAATAGATGTATCATCCATTACTTTAATACTATCTTCTAACGCTTGATCATAAGTCAATGTTGGCATTTTTACTGCATCATCAAACTTATTTGGATCTTTATCATAAACACCATCTACTTTTGTCGCTTTAATAATACAATCAGCCTCAATTTCAGAAGCCCGAAGCGTACCAGCTGTATCTGTAGTAAAATATGGGTTACCAGTACCACCAGCAAAAACAACCACACGACCTTTGTCTAAATGACGTCTTGCACGACGAACAATAAATGACTCACCAATCTCTTGCATATCAATTGCAGAGAGAAGACGTGCATCAAGTCCAGCATGTTCAAATGCCTCTTGAAGTGCAATCCCATTAATACAAGTTGCTAACATACCCATATAGTCACCCGATGTTCTTTTAATAACACCGTCAGCAGCAGCAGAAACACCACGAATAATATTTCCACCACCAATTACTACGGCAACTTCAACATTATTATCAATTAAAAGCTTAATCTCTTTTGAAATAAAATGTAAGATTTGTGTATCAATTCCATACCCATTCTCACCAGCTAATGCTTCACCAGAAAACTTTACAAGTACTCTTTTTTTTGCCATATTTTGTGACCTCTGTTTTAAGACGCAATTTTACCCAAATCCACTTAATATTGGTTGACTTTTGTTATACTGTTAAAAAATAAAAATCAGAAGGTTTATGATGACAACATTAAGTCAAGAAGATAAAGAAATTTTAGAATCAAGCATTAGAGATATTCCAAATTTTCCAAAAGAGGGAATTGTATTTAAAGATATTACCACACTACTTAACAATCCAAAAGCACTAAAAACACTAATGAACCATTTAGAAGAGCGTTATAAAAACTATAATTTGGACTACATAGCAGGTATAGATGCACGTGGTTTTATTTTTGGTTCAATCCTTGCTGACCGTCTTAACATAGGTTTTGTTCCTGTCAGAAAAAAAGGTAAATTACCATATACAACTGTAGCTGAAAAATACTCACTAGAGTATGGTTTTGACGAAGTAGAAGTTCACATTGATGCTTTTCCAAAAGAAGATGCAAGAGTTCTTCTAATTGATGATTTAATTGCTACAGGAGGAACAGCAAAAGCAGCTACATCTCTCATTGACAAAGTAGGTGCAAACTGTGTTGAAGCATGTTTTATTTTAGAATTAGATTTTTTAAATGGACGTGATGGAATAGATGCTGATGTTTATTCAGTAATGCATCTAGATTAGAGTGGTCTAAGTATCTTTTTAATCTCTTTAGGAAGCTGAGCAAAAGGCATCTTCCTAACCTTCTTTTTTTCATCTTCAATTACAAGAACTTCTACATCCATACTATTCAAATTTAAGCTTAAAACTTTTATAGTTTGTTCTTTTATTTTAAAACTTATATTGTCACTAGAAAAGTCTAAGGTTTGTTTCTTTTTTGCCATAATTTCCTACTTAATGATAATGTAAAAAGTAATTTTATTGAGAATATTTTTGAAGTGGCTCCGGATGCTGGATTCGAACCAGCGACCAAATGATTAACAGTCATCTACTCTACCACTGAGCTAATCCGGAACAATTATGAAGAAAGTTGAAATCAACTTTATATGTATTTTTTATGGCTCCGGATGCTGGATTCGAACCAGCGACCAAATGATTAACAGTCATCTACTCTACCACTGAGCTAATCCGGAACATTCAATTTAAAAGACTCATTTAAATTGGAGTGCGATTATAGACAAAAATCTCTTATATGTCAAGAGATTTTTGCATTTTATGCTTAACTTTCTATATTTTCTACAAAGAAATCATATCCACTGCAATTTTCAACTTTAATCTCTTCATTATTAAGCAATTGATAAAGTCTCTTTTTACTCAATGAATCAAATAAAACTTCAATATCTTCTTGAGTTAAAGGACGTTTTTTTATAGTATCTAAAATATCTTTACTACTATAAGATGATGGTTTTGCTGTTACTTTCTTACGATTAGCAATATAAATAGGTAAAAAGCTATCAAAAAGTAAAGAAGCCTCTCTTAACTCTTCATAGGTCAATGCTTCAACTTTATATGCTGGAGGTCTATCAATAGTTCCAATATCAATTCTTGTCGGCATTAATTTTAAAAGAAACTCATTTAAAGCTTTTATCTCCTCTTTTGAATCATTAATGCTTTTTACCATTAAAATTTCAATAATGAGTGGATTAGAAAATTTTGACTTAAAATTTAACATCCCCTCTTTTATGACATCTACATTAATTCCATCATTTGCACGATCAAGTCGTTTTAAACAACGTTTTGAGGCACAATCTAAAGAAAGTTTTACCGTATCAAACTTTAAAAGTGCTTCTTGAGTTGATAGTTCATTAATTTTTGCAGCATTTGAAAGTATAAGAGTTTTTATACTACCTTTTACTTTATTAATCTCATCCATTAGTTCTGACAAATATGGGTAGAGTGTTGGCTCACCATTTGCTGTAACGGTTAAAGCATCAATATCTTGGTGTTCTAAAAGTACAGCATTTAATGCATTCATAATCTCTTCAACAGAAATTACATCTTCATACTCTCCCATTGTCTTCGCAGGTTCTAATTCACAATAAAGACAATCAAAATTACACTGTTTTTTAGAGGGACTAAGGTCAATTCCTAAAGATTTTCCAAAACGTCTTGAATTTATGGGTCCAAATATAATATTCATACTACTCTTTCTAACTATTTAAAGTTCTATACAGGTACCAATACCTGATGATGTTAAAATTTCAAGTAACATTGAATGCTCAACTCGACCATCAATAATATGTGCTTTTTTAACACCCCCTCTTAAAGCTTCTATACATGCATCAACTTTTGGAACCATACCACCATTAATTGTTCCATCTACTTTCAATGCTTCTGTTTTTTCAATATCCATGGTTGTAATAAGATTCATCTCTTTATCTAAAACACCTGGAGTATCTGTTAAAAAGAGTACTTTTCTTGCATTAAGTGCAATAGCAACTTGACTAGCTGCTAAATCAGCATTAATATTAAATCCAGGATGTCCAAGTTTAGAAGCAGAAGCAATAGGAGCCACTACGGGGACAAAACCTTCATCTATCATTTTTTCTACCATCTCAGGGTTAACATTTTGAATAGTTCCTGTGTAGCCAAAGTTTTCAAAATCTTTAGGAATAGCTTCTAAAAAATTTGCGTCTTTTCCAGAAATACCAATGGCAGAACCTCCTTGATTATTAAGTAACGATACTATCTCTTTGTTTATCTCTCCACTTAAAACCATCTCAGCTATACGCATTACTTCTCTTGTTGTTACACGTTGACCATCTACAAATTTTGTCTCAACACCTAAGTCATTTAATAAGTCTGTAATACTTTTTCCACCACCATGAACAATAATTGGCTTCATTCCTACAGTATGTAGTAAAACAATATCTTGTGCAAACTGCTGTTTTAAAGTTTCAGAAGTCTGTGCTGAACCTCCATATTTAATAACAATTTTTTCATTTCTAAATTTTTTAATATATGGAAGTGCATCCAAAAGGGTTTTTACTACATCTATTTTACTTTTCATTTTCTATGTACCTATTAATTTTTTCTAAAACTTCATTCTTAATTTCTAATTCTAACTGCATGACTGACAAAGGCAACTTAAAGCCCTTCATTTTTACTTCATCTTTTTGAGTAATTAAAAGAGAAGTAGCACCTGTTTTAATCATTTTTTCTTTTAACTCATCTTCATTAAAATATGCGTGATCTTCCAAATAAACTCTATCCACTATATCCCTAGGTAAAAAGCTATTTAAACGTTCAGGATTTGAAATCGCTGTTACTAATAACATTTTTTTAGTTGGATTTAATATTTCAACAATACGTTTAAAATCTCTATCTTCCACTAAAGATAAATTTGCAAAACTTTTCATACAAATGCACTCTCTAAAAGGTCCTGAAGGAAAAGACATATAATTTTTAATAGTTGAAGGAAAAAGTAAGATTTCATATTTCTTTATATTAACTCGATTAAATCCATCATCTAAGAAAATAACTTCTGCACCCTCTTTAATAGCTTTTTCAATAGCTATTTCTCGATTTTCAGAGACAATAACTGAAGCATTTTTTAAAGATTTTGCCATAAGCATCGGTTCATCACCTGAATTAAAAACATCTGTTAAAATCTTTCCATTTTTACTTACTTGAACCAAACCTTTACTTCGACGACCATATCCTCTTGAGATAATAACTACGTTATTATATTCTTTTGCTAATGCAATAACAAATGGTGTCTTCCCACTACCACCAACCGTTAAATTTCCAATACTGATAATAGGTATAGAGTAAACTTTTTTTAACGTTAATAGTCGTCTTAACAACATTAAAAATGCATAAAAAATAGAGAGAGGAGAGAGAAATAAAATAAGAACCCAATCTAAAAGAGTGGGTTTAAAAAAAAGCCTCTCAAAGAGAGAGACTATTGAAAAACTATTCATTAATAGTTTTTACCATTATATATGTGCATTAGCAACTTTTTTAACAGCATCACAAATACGAATTATATCACTATCTGTTAATGATGCATACATTGGTAAAGACATTACTCTTTGGAAACATCCTAATGCAACTGAGTAATCAAATACTTTCATTGAATACTTTTGTTTATAGTACTCTGTTAAATGTAAAGGCATATAATGTACAGAAATATTAATACCCTCTTTCTTTAACTCATTAACAAAATGGTCACGATTTTTGTCAATTTCAACAATATATTGAGAAACTACATCATCACTACTAACCGTCGGTAAAGTAACATGATCTGTACCCGAGAGTAATTCACCATACATTTTAGCAATCTCTTTACGTCTTTTCAAAGTTGACTCAAGTGCTTCAAATTCTGCTAAACAATAAGCTGCTTCTAATTGGCTAAGATCATATTTCCATCCAATATCAACAACATCATAAATATAATTTACAGAACCAAACGTATCACAATGTCTATTCTCCATTCCATGAAATCCCAATAATCTAGCTCGTTCATGAGTTTTTTGATCTTTTGTTACAAGCATACCACCATTGACAGTAGAGTTACATAGATGAGGAGCAAAAGAGAAAACTGTAATATCTGCACCTGTATTTCCAATATAATTTCCATTATATTTAGCACCCATAGCATTTGAAGCATCTTCAATAACTTTAACATTATATTCTTTGGCCAAAGCATAAACAGCTTCTAAATCAACAATATGCCCTGCCATATGATTTAAAATAATTGCTTTTAATTTTTTACTTTTATTCTTTTTTAATGCTTCTTCCAAATTTACTAAGTCAATATTGTAATTTTCCCCTTCTATATCAACAAAAATTGGTTCAGCATCAAAATGACGAACAGATTGAGGAACAGAAGGAAAAACATTGATACTACAAATAACTTTATCTCCCCTTTTAAAATCTAATGCACACATAGCTAAATGTAATGCTGCTGTTCCACTTGTTGTAGCTAATACATAGTCACAACCAATAAAACTCTTAAAAGAGTTCTCTAATTTTTCAACTTTTCCATTATCAGAAAAAGTCAAAACATCATCTATATATTTCTTTGTATTCTCTTGAATTGATGGTTTAAAAAATTCTATTGTATTTTGCATTTTATTCACTTTTATTTAGTTTTATATTTGGATTATACTCTATTTATATTAAATCTTATGTTAAACACATTATAATTTTAAGTGTTCTTTTTTGTTATTATGAAATTATGTTAAAAACTTTATACTTTTTAAAGAAAATTTACTCTATACATTCTACATTTCCAAGTAATTTAATTTCATTACATGAAAAACCTACTTTTCTTCTTGCCTCAACATTTACATGTGGTCTATGTTTATCTAAAAGTTTATATTTATCTAAAATTTCAAAGTATATATTTATATTTTTACCATCTTTTTTACAAAGATACTTAAACCAAAAGTCACCTTTTTGTACATGTTCAATCTCTTCATCATAAATTATATTCAAATTATCTATAAATTTCTTAACAAAAGGAAGTTTTCGTTTATTATCTAACTTTTTGAGTATTTGTGGTGTTACGTCCAATCCACTAGCTTCATAATATCTAGGTATAATTGCCATTCTCTCCATAAGACTATTTGCTGTTTGCATAGAAGCATCAAAAAGCCCACAATGAACAGAAAAATCACCATATTTGTAGCCCAATTCTATTAACAACGACTCTAACATTCTATAATGCCGAACTTCATCTAATGCAACAACTAACCAGTCTAATTTATAGGCTTGAGGCATCTCTGGAAATCTATAAACAGCATCTAAAGCTAAATCAATTGCTGAATATTCAATATGGGTAACAGCATGAACAAGTGTCGCTAATCCAAAAGGAGTATCAAAATCTTTTCTTGCTTTTAACTCTCTTGGTTCTACGATTTTACATTTATTAATGTATGATGGTTCAGTAAAAAGTTTGGGTTCAAATTTTTGGGAATCTATAAATTCATTTTGGCTACAATACTCGAAACATTGTCTAGTAAATTTTTCTTTAATATTTATAGAGTCGCTAGAAATTGCTTCTTCTAAAATTTTATATATATTCATGACAATATTATACACTATTTTAAACAAAAAGGCATAAACGATGGAGATTAAATTTCAACCTATGGGAGCAACACAAACAAACTGCTACATTGTAACAATAGATAACAAAGATATTATTATTGATCCAGGAATGGATGCTACACAATGGGTAATTAAAAATTGCTCTAATCCAATTGCCATACTTAACACACATGGACATTTCGATCATGTATGGTCAAATTCTGAACTCCAAGAGAAATTAAAAGTTCCTCTTTATATTCAAAAAGAAGATGCTTTCATGCTAAAGAAATGTCCTTTAGGTCAATGCATTCCTCCAAGTAAAGCAGATTATTTAGTTAATGGTGATGAAAAACTAACTATTGAAGGAATTGATATTCAATATAGACTATTTGCTGGACATACACCAGGAAATTCTATTATAGAAATTGAAGATGTATGGTTCTCTGGTGATTTCTTATTTCAACAATCCATTGGAAGATGGGACTTTCCTTTTTCATCTGGAGATGATATGGTAAAAAGTTTAGAAAAAGCAATGAAAATTAAGGAAGATTTTACTGTTTATCCTGGTCATGGAATGAGTACAACACTAAAAAGAGAACAAAAGGGAATGAAACAGTGGATAGAAATTGTAAAAAATTCTTAAAAGTATAAGGTCGATAAATCGACCCTACTTCTCATATGAGAACTTATAACCTCTTCTTCTTACTGTATGGATGACTTGAAAACCTAGAATACTTTTTAATCTCTTTCTAATCTGATTAATCGCGACTTCCACTGTATTATCACTAACATACTCTGGCTCTTCCCAAAGTGCATTAATGATTTCATCTTTAGAGAAAACTCTATCTTCTCTAAGGGCTAAATATGCCAAAATATCAAATGTTTTACCATTCAGTGAAACAATTTTATCATCATATTCAATTTTCTTATTAGCAATATCAATAACTAATTTTCCAACATCTATCTGTGTGCCAAATAGTTTTCTCATGTTCGATAAAACTCTTACAGCAATAAGTTCAGCAGAATCAATAAAGTTAACAAGTACATCATCAACTCCTAAATTAAAAAGTGCTATTTGATTTTTTTCATTAGCAGTAAGAACAATAATTTTTGTCTCTCTTTTTTTCTTCTTAACTTCATTACTATATTTTTCTAATGTATATTTTTCACCTTCATCAACTATAATAATTAATTCATAGTGACGAAAGTCTGTAAAGTTTGTCGCATCATATAAATCTCGTGCAGAGTCAACAATACAGATAAAATATTTTTCAAGTTCAACTTCTAATTCTTTAACAAATTCATCATCAAACCCAATAGTTAATATTCTCATCTTTATCCTATATCTTTTATATTAATATAGTAGTTATATCAAATTAAACTCATTTGAAAATAAAAACATATTATTAATACTAAAACAATATTATTTTACAAGCTTTTAACTTTTTCTTAAAAGACTTATATTTGTTTAATTATACCTTATTTTCAAGACTTTTGATATTTTTTTTACTTTTTAGCCTATTTTTTTAATCTTTTTGCTTTAATGTAAACTCTTTTAGGGGCTGGATAGCCTTCAACTGTTTTATTTTGATTCTCTTTGTCTAAAAAATCTGTTAACGATTGTGTATTAATCCATTCTGTTTTTCGTTGTTCTTCATGTTCTGTTTTAACTATATTAAGAACTTCTATCTCCTCAAATCCTGCTCTATAACACCAATTTTTTAATGCACTTACCGTTGGTATAAAATATATATTTCGCATTTTAGAATATCTATCTCTTGGTGTTAAACATACATCTTCATCACCATCTATCATAAAGGTATCTAAAATAAGCTCACCACCTACATTTAATCCTTTAAATAGAGACTTTAACATTCCTATTGGGTCTGCTCTATGGTAGAGAACACCTAAGCAGAATAGTATATCAAATTTATGTTCATAAAATTCAACATGCTCCACACCTAAAAGCTCATAGGTAATACCACTTTGCATAAAATGATCTAAAAATTTAAATTGACAATATGTTACAGCAGAAGGATCAAAACCAATAAGCTTTTTAGGCTCATCATCCATCATTTTAAAAAGATAGTAACCATTATTACAACCAATATCACCAACTATCTTATTTTTTAAATTAAAATGAGGACGAAGTAGATTATATTTTAGATTACTCTTCCACTCACTATCAATAAAAGTTTTAGAAACTTGAAAAGGGCCTTTACGCCATGGATGCATAAGTTTAGCAGCATCATAGATAAACTGCTCATCTTCATCCGATAGATTATCAGGAATCATCTCAACTGTATCACCAAGTTTAATTTGAGTATTTTGAGGAGTTGGGAGGGCTTCAATAGCCTCCCAATAAGGTTTTATATTTTTCCACTCAAGACATTGTAAACGCTCTTGACGTAGAGTATTAAGATTTATAGTTTGCATTACTACTTAACTATAACTTTTTCCATTATCTGTTTACTAACAGGTCTATCTGCTGCACCAGTTTTTGTATTTTCAATTTTTCTAACAACCTCTTTCCCTGAAATTACTTCACCAAAAATAGTATAACCACCATTTAAGAAAGGTGTTGCCTTTGTTGTAATAAAAAATTGACTACCATTTGTATTTGGTCCATGATTTGCCATAGCAAGTAAAAAAGGTCTATCAAATACTACATTAGACGCATATTCATTAACAAACTCTTTTTTCCAAATAGACTCACCACCTCTACCTGTACCTGTTGGATCTCCACCTTGAATCATAAAATCCTTAATTACACGATGGAAGATTAAACCATTATAGTAACCATCTTTAGCATGAGTAGTAAAATTTTCTACTGCTAGTGGAGCAACTTTTGGAAACATTTTAAGAGTAATATCACCTTGATTTGTTTTTAAAGTAACAATTATTTCGTTATTTTCTGCAACCACAGTTGTTGGAGTTTTTGTTGAAGTTTCAACATGCTCTTTCACCTCTTTAGAATTACATCCACCTAATACAAATAATACTACTGTTAATACTAAAACTATTTTTTTCATATATCACTCTCACATTTATCAATTTTCAACTCTTTAAGAAGTTTTGTAAAAAAACTTCCACCTACTCTATGAATATCATCATGAAACTCTATAGCTATTGCATGTAAATCAGCTCTATCTTTAGAAATCTTTTCAAAAATAAAAGGAGTCATTCCTGTCTCTTCTTTTACTTTATCAATTGCACTTAAGACTTCATCAGTTAGTGCTTTATCATTTTCAAAAATCAAACTTAATGTCTCATAACGCTCTTCCATTCTCATATGAGCTTTAATTTTATTACAATTACTCAATTTATTACCTTGCATATTGAATTTCTCTTTTTTCACGAATTACATTTACTTTAATTTCGCCAGGGTATTGTACCTTATTCTCTATCTCTTTAGCAATCTCTTTAGATAATAGATAAACATTTGCATCATCAATTTTACCAGCATCTACAAAAACTCGTATCTCTCTACCTGCATTAATGGCATAGGCATCAAGCACACCTTTTTTAGATAAAGCAATCTCTTCTACCTCTTTAACACGTTTAACAAAACTCTCAAGAACTTCTCTTCTTGCTCCTGGTCTTGTTGCACTTAAAACATCAGCAGCACAAACAGCAGCTGACTCAACTCCATCAGGCTCTTCATGCCCATGATGAGCATAAATTGCATTTATTACTGTTGGATGTTCATTATATCGTCTACAAACCTCTACACCTAAATCAACATGATTTCCCCCAGTCTCCTGAGTCAATGCTTTACCAATATCATGAAGTAAACCAGCTCTTAATGCTAATTTCTCATCGCCATCCATTTCTGCTGCCATAATAGCAGCCAATTTAGCCACTTCTAAAGTATGTGCCAAAGCATTTTGTCCATAACTTGCTCGATAACGTAAACGACCAATCAGACGCATAAGTTCTGGATGCATAGGCAATAGACCTAACTCAACAACAATATTTTCACCATCATCTAAGATTTTTTGTTCAAATTCAGCTTCAACTTTACTATGTACTTCTTCTATTCTTCCTGGATGAATTCTTCCATCTGCAACTAAGAGTTCAATAGTTTTTGTTGCAATAGCTCTTCTATAAAGGTTAAAATTACTAACAATAATTACTCCTGGTGATTCATCAATAATAATATCCACTCCTAAAAGCTGTTCAAGACTTTTAATATTTCTACCCTCTTTACCAATAATCCTACCTTTATGGTCATCACTTGGAAGTGTAATAATATTCATTAACCTCTCACCAGCAAACTCACCAGCATAACGAGTAACAGCTTGAGCTAAGATGTAGTCAGCTTTTTTCTTTGCTTCAGAATGTGCCTCTTTTTCATACTTACGTATAGTCAAAGCTAATTCAAGTTCAGACTCATTTTTCAACTCTTCTAAAAGATGCTTTTTAGCCTCTTCTTTCGTCATAGAAGCTGATTTTTCAAGCATTTCAATAGTTCTTGAAATCTCATCTTGTTTTTGCTGTTCTAAAGAGAGAAGAGCATTCTCTTTTTTCTCTAAATTTTTTCTAATTTTAAAAATCTCTTTTTCTTTTTTACGTAAAGATTTTAACTCTAAATCAAGCTCAGTTTTTTGTTTAACAACATCCAATTCTTTATTTTGGAAAGTTTTATCTAATGCAACTTCATCCTCTTTTATTTGAACTTTTGCTTCATTTAAAAGATGTTCAGCTTCATACTCAATAGCTGATGCTTTTGCTTTTGCTTCACTCTCTAAATGTGAAAACTGTTTTTTATGTGCACTGTTCATAAACAGGTATGTCATTCCTATACCAAATAGTGCTGGTACAGTAATCAAAAATATCTCTTCTATCATTTTTTCTCCTTATAAGGAGCCTTAAATCCTTGGTTATTATTTTAAAATACTATTATTAGGTGTCATATAAAAATTTCCCTTAACATCATAATCATCTGTTATAATTTCAGATGAGAGACAAAATTCTCGACTTACAAATAAAATTTTATTAATATTTTTATGGTTTTTTTCAAAAAATCTATCGTAGAATCCTTTCCCAAATCCCACTCTTCGTAACGTTCCATCAGTCCCAATTATAGGAACTATTGCTAAATCTATTTTGTTTTTATATTTGTTTGTGTTTTTAGGTTCTTTTACACCAAATTGTTTTATTCTTAAAGGCAGTCTATATTTTACCAAGCTAAAGCTTTTACCTTCCATAAATGGCACTAAAACTATTTTTTTCTCTTTTCTTAACTTAATAATTAAACTATGAATATTAATTTCAATTTTTAAAGGTATATACAACATAATAACTTTCATTTTTTTATCTTTTATATATCTATAAATTCGACGGTTCATAATCTTATCTAACTTATATGTATGTACATTTCTTTTACGTTTTGCTCTTTCTATACATATTTTTCTAAAAGTTTTTTTATCCATATCTTGCACTTTATATTTTTTTGATATAATCACCAAAATTTACTTAATAAAAGACCTTATTTGAAAATGAAAAATAAATTTTATTTAATCTTAACGACTATTATACTCCTCTTTACAGCATGTGGAGATAATATTAAAGAAAAAAATATTTCGGAAAAAGAAAATAACTGTACAACAAAGAATATTACTAAAGAGTCTAATAAGAGTACTCTTCCTTGTACAAAAGCTTCTCCTAAAGAGTATAATTATGTCTTTGAAGACTTAAATAAAAACTCAACCACTCTTCATGTAAAAAATGACATCTATAACTTTACAAATATTAAGCAACCCATTGTTATGGTTTCATTTTTTTCAACTTGGTGTCCTCCCTGTAGAGGACAAATTCCTCACTTAACAAATTTACAAAAAAAGTTCAAAAATAATCTTTTTATTTTATCAGCATTGGTTCATGATGATGAAGATGATGAAAAACTTAAAAAGTTTACAATTGCAGAAAAAGTTATGTTCTTTGTTTCAAACAATCAAAAAGAAAATCTTAGATTTGCTCATATGATTACACCAAAACTAGGATTAAAAAAAGATTTCCCTCTCCCTCTTATGATTCTTTTTGTAAATGGTAAATATTTTACACATTATGGAAGTATTATGCCTGAAGAGATGATAGAGAGTGACATCAAACAACTCCTAGAAAAAATTAAGAAATAAGGTAAATATGTTTAATATATTAAAAAAAGTTTTCTCAAAAACAAATGATGCTATTAAAGAAGTAGCAGTTGAAAAAAAGAAAAAGATTTCAAAAGATGAATTTGAAGATATTCTTTTAGAAGCAGATGTAAATTATGCTCTTATTGAAGAACTATTAGAACATCTACCAAGTACCATTGAACGTGCTAATGCTTACAATGCTCTTATCTCAGTTTTTCAATACAAAGCAGACTGGAAAGATAATTTAGATGTTAAACCATTTGTTGATATGATTATTGGTGTTAATGGTGCAGGAAAAACAACAACCATAGCAAAATTAGCACGATACCAACAAAAAGAAGGTAACTCAGTTATACTTGGAGCTGCTGATACTTTTCGTGCTGCTGCTATTGAACAACTAACAAGATGGGCAGATAAGCTAGATGTTCCTATTGTCTCAACAAGACAAGGGCATGATCCTTCTGCTGTTGTTTATGATACCATTGCCTCTGCTCAAGCTAAAGAGGTTGACCATGTACTCATTGACACTGCTGGGCGTTTACATACACAAACAAACTTGGGTGAAGAGCTTAAAAAGATGGTACGTATTGCAGACAAATCAATGCCTGGAGCACCTCATCGTAAGATGCTTATCTTAGATGGAACACAAGGTAGCTCTAGCATTAATCAAGCTAAAATCTTTAACGAAATGATAGGAATTGATGGTATAATCATTACCAAACTAGATGGAACAGCTAAAGGTGGTTCTGTCTTATCTATTGCTCATGAACTACAAATGCCTATTTACTTTATTGGAACAGGTGAACAACCTGATGACCTCATAAAGTTTAAAGCTGATGATTATGTCAATACTATTTTAGACGAGATTTTTATCTAAATTTTTCACTCTTAACTAGGAGGCTTAAATGCTAAAAATATTTACTCCTATTGTTATTCTACTTATCGTTAGTGGTTCTCTTCTACTCTTAGAAGAGAGAAAAACTTTCGATATATCCACTCTTGTACATATTGATCCTATTCCTCATACAGAAAAGCTTATTCAAGAAAAAAAATATGCACAAGCAGAAGAGTATCTATCTTATTTTATCAAACAACAATATGTAAAAGAGAATCCAAAAGCAATAGAACTTCTAAAAACCATTCAAGAAAAACGCTCCTCTTTTTCTTATAAAAGCGAAAAATTTATAGAAGGAATCATAAAAGGTGGAAGCGATGAAGAGATTGGACGTGCCTCTGCCATTGCTTCTGATTTTTTAGTCATTGGTGACATTCGTGACTTATCCATTCAAGGTGTACACTATGCTAACGATGAAAAGGTAGATAACCTCATAGTAGCTCTCTCTTCTTTAGGAATTTTAGCAACTGCTACAACTGTTTATACTGTTGGTGCAACAGCTCCAATTAAAAGTTCCATTTCTCTACTCAAATATGGAAAAAGAGTCAACAAAATTCCTTCATGGTTCCAAACAGAATTAATTAACTATATAAAAATAGCAAAAGAGACCAAATCTTTAGATAAAATCAATACTCTACTAGAGCCTATTCATAAACTTTATAACAAAGTAGGACTCAACCAAACTCTCCATATACTAAAAATAAGTAAAAACAGAAAAGAGTTAAAAAGCTTAGCCAATTTTGCTTCACATTTTGAGAAAAGAACTCAAGTACTTCTACAGATAACCAATAATCAAGCCATTAAATATGCCCAAGCTATGCCAAAAGTTAGTAAAAAGAATTTTCTTTTTGCTTCAACATTTGGAGAGAGAGGTCTAAAAGGACTTAGTAAGTTAGGAGAAAATAAATTTATAAAAAGAGTTGGGTTCAACTCACACTTTCTTAAAACAGCCTACAAAGGAAACTTAAACTCACTCTTCAATGCCCTACTAAAAAATATTCCAAACAGTGCACTGTTTGGAATAGTATTTTTAGGATTATGGTATTTTATTTTGAAGTTTTTTAAAATTGCTCGGCTGTTTGGGCTTAGGAATATATTTTAATCTTAATGTAACTATAGAAAAAAAGTTATTTCCTAAACCTCTCAAAAACAGCTCCAAAGTCAACTGAGGCTTTACAACTACTCTCTTCAAAAGTATAAGAGTCTGTTAAAAAATCTCCAACTTTTAGGTAGTTACCATTTTCCAGTTTATAGACTTTTGCTTTTAAATCGTTTGGGTAGACAATAACATAGTACTTAACACCCTCTTCTTCATAGAGCTTAAATTTAGTCTGTTCATCTCGTTTTGCTGTTGACTTACTAATAACTTCAACAACAATCTCAGGAGCTTTTGTCATGTATGCTTCATTTGTCTCATTACAAGTCAAAACAACATCTGGTTTTACTACAGTATCGTCATTGACTTTCCAGTCAGCTTCTCCAAAAACCACACAAGCATTACACTCTTTAGCTGTATTTTTTAGTTCAAAAAGTATATTTCCAGCAATAATTTGATGAGTAATCATCGGAGCAGGAGCCATTGCCAAAGGAATACCCCTTATCAACTCCCAATCCCCTTCCCATTGACAATACTCTTCATAACTATAATATTCGATTGCACACATAACTACTCCTAAAAAGATATTAATATTTTATTATACCATAGTTTAAAAAAGCTTATTCAAAATATATCTATTAGTTAAAATCTCCAATGAGTATGATAAAACTGGAACTTTGTCATGAGTTAATTCCTAGATAAAAGTAATATCTTTCATTAAAAGTTTTAATTATTTTCACTCTATGGAACTTCATCACAAATAAATTATAGATTTTTTATTTTTTTTCTTTCAAGAAAATATCAATATCATTCATCATTAAAATTTTATTTACTATATCCGATATTGCTTTTTCTTTTGTAATTTTTTGTAAAGATTTTTTTATCTCCGTTTTATTTATTTTATCTTTGAACACTATTACTTTAGTAATATAATTTTCACGTAGATATTTTTGATATTTTTTAATATCTCCCTGTTTATACTCATCAAATAAAGAACTGTTAAAATCTTCATAAAAAGGTTTTTCAAAGTCATTTAATTGTTCAATAAGTTTACTATTTTCATTTCTAATTAATAAAAATCTTTTTTTATCTGTTATATTTTGTACTTGTCCATTCCAGTTATTGATAAATGAACTATAATCTTGAACTTTTACTTCTACAATATTTTTTTTACTAGAGCTATTTTTACTTTGCAATAAGTTTATAGCTAAAAATCCTATTGTCAAAAAAGCAATTATATTTATTCCAATGACTATTTTACTCTTACGCTCTTTTATCGTGAATTCAAAATTATTATATGTTTTATTACATACATCAATTTTGACTTTTGATTTTGATACAAAAAATGTAATATTTGTAATATTTCTTTCATAGTCATCTTTAGCGTCAACATAACATGGATATATAAAATACCCAAATTTTTCAATTTCATTTTTTCTATCTTTAACAAAGTTATGATAATTCTCTTTTAGATATTCAAAGAGTTCTTTGTCTAATTTAGGGTGACACTCCCACGTTGCATTTTTTCCATTTTTCCAATAATGTTTGGCTATAAGTACTTTCATTTTTATTCCTTTCCAAAACTTATATAGTAGGCATTGTTTATATTCAATTTAAAAGCCTCTCTATTTTTCATTTTTATTAATTCATTAGCAGTCAAGTTGAATTTAAATTCAAAATGGTCATTATCTATTAAATCTTTTTCAATAACTTTTATATTGTAATATCCTGCTTTAAAGATTTGTTTACTATTCCATGTTATTTCTAAATCTTGACAACTTCCATAATCATCCTCATAATCATATTTTGTAGACTCTACTGTTAAAACAATTTGTCCTTCACTAGAACACTCAAAACCTAATGGTTCATTTTCCTTATTATTAGTACCAAAAGTAATTTTTACGTTAGATATACCATTTTGCAAAAGACTAGAATAGGCTTGTAAACTCAATAACTTTTCTTTATATTTACTATTATTATCACTAGTAAATTTAGACTTATATCCTATTTTTCGTATTAACGTATTATCTCTTAATTTTTCTACTTTTATTAATTTAATTCTTAAATCATTATAATCATCAATATCTCCAATTGAGATAGGAATTTTTTTTAGTATTTTTTCAACTTCATCATTAAATTTTTTACTCAATATATTTCTTATTATATTTACTTTATCCTCAGAATATCTATCTTTCCAATCACTTTCAACTTTTAAAATTGCATCTTCGTAACTTAAAGAGTTAATTGTCTCTTTTAACTCTTGATACTGATTATTTATTTGAATCATATTCTTTTTATCTATAAGCTTTTTAACAAGTTCTTCACTATCAATATTTAAAGCTGTAAATGCATTAAGTATTTCATCTATTTTATCAAAGTCATCTATTTCAGTTTCATCAATAAGATTATTTGCCATAGACACAACAGAGTTTTTAAAATTTTCTTCTAAAGATTCTATTTCTTTAAACTTATATGTAGATAATTGATTTAGAACTGTACTAATCTCCGATAAATTTGTCAAATCATCTATTGAAAAACCTACTATCTTTTCATATCCATCTTTTAACTTTTTTATCTCTTTATATTTATGTTTTATTGATGAAGTATCTATAACAGCATTAAAATCGTCTACTTCTGCATATAATAAAGTTAATTGATTATATTGAGTTAACAAAGAGTTATTATTTAATATATTATTAAATTTTAATTTATAGTAAAGTGAGATTTTATTTTTTATCTCTTCTACACTATTTTTATGTTCTATATTTAACGTATCTTTAAATTTTTTTTGATATATAGCAATATCTTCCATTGCATCATGATAACTTTTGTGTTCATATTCAACTTTGATATCTGAAAAGAGTTCACTTTCTGTTTTAAGTAACTTTGTCTTAACGTACCATCCCATAGCACCCATAGTTAACAGAGATATAGTTACAATAACGCCTGTTCCCCATGAAACTTTTTTAATTGTCTGTTTTGATTTTAATTTTTTCCCTATTTCCTTAATCTTCTCTCTATTCTCTTTAAGTAAATAAGGAATAATCTCTTTATATTCTTCTTCTAATTTAGTAAATTTTATATAGTTTTTTACCTTGTTACTTTTTAATAATATCTCATCAGAAAACTCTTTTTCCAATTGACTATATTGTTCATTATAAATACCATCTTTATAAAATGTCATATCAAAATGTATTCTAGATAAAAATTTTAATGAATCTTTTTTATTTTTGAAACTCTTAATTTTTTTCTCCCAAAGTCTATAGGTCTCATCTATAAAAAATCTTAATGGTTTTCTAAGATTATATGGTTCCATTTTTCCTATATCTTGACCAATAGCTGATATAGGAACTATTAATAAATTTGGAAAATTATGTTCTATTTTTTCTTTCGCTAATTTTAAAAACTGATTACTATTAATATATTCTAAAGCTTTTTTATCTTCATCTTCTGACTTAAAATGTGGACTTTTATCCCACTTAGCCACAGCAATAACTGCTGGAATAGGTATATGATTATGCTTACTATACATACTTGTAAGTTGACTTATTATGGTATCTATCTCATAATTAAAATTTTTAATAGACTCTTCATTAAATATTTCTTCAAAAGGAAAGAAAAATATAATTCCTTCAGAGTGTTTAATATTCTTAATTAATCTATCTCTCTGCTTTTGAGTGTTTTCATCCTCTTTATGCATGGTTTCAACAAAATAACCATCTACATCATCTATCTGGACATGACAGGAAACATCTTTATCTCTATAATTAAATTTTAACTCATGTAACGTTCCTGCTGTTGCTTGTGGATACCCTCCACCAAGCAGGCTATCAGCTAAAGGTTTTAAATACTCAATAGTATGTCCATCTTGCGATGTGACGCTCTTTTCATTTAAAAAAAGTGATGCTAAATAGACTGTTTTACCTGTAGCTCTTGCACCAATTAATACAAAGTTTATATTTCTTGTTTTTCTCATTAAAATGTTCCTTCTTCCTCATCCTCATCCTCATAATATGTATGACTATTTTTTTTACTTGTATTTTTTAGACCTTGTTCAAGTTTAATTTTAAAATATCTTTTTATATAAGAGCGTAGCTTCCATAAAATAAAAAGAAAAAATGCAACAATTAATCCTAAAATATTTGAAAGAGTTGCTTTTTCCTTAATCGTTTCGATTAAACCATCAACAATACCAGAAGAAGCTCCTAACGTTACTCTTGTAACATCTTTTACTGTTGACTTAAGTGTCTCTTCTGCATAAGCTAAAAGTTGTTCTTTCTTCTCCATAAAACCATTAGGGTCAACAGCATACCAAGCCATGAGTCCCGTAACTACTGTACTTCTTGGATATTTACTTGATAATCGTAGTAATCGAGTTGATACCTCCCATCCTTTTTTTCCTGTTTGTCGAAGAGCCACAATAAATTTATTGTTAAACTCGTTTGATGTTTTAAATTTTATATTTGGCATATTCGGAAAATTATTTTTCAACTTTTTCAAATTTCCTTTAGATAAATCCATACTTTTTTTACTAAAATATTTCATCGTATCAAGATACTTGTCACCATACTTAGAATACTGACGTATCAAATCTGTGGGATGTAAAGTCTTTGTTATCAATCTATCTTCAAAATCACCTTTTTTAGCTATCTTATTAGCAACACGGACGACAGTAAGAACTTTTGGACTCAAAGCCTTATTGAGTTTTAAAGTTGGTAATTTTTTAGTATAACTCGACTTTTTTATGGTTTTTACAACTCTATCAAGATTTTTACCTACTAATTTTTTACTAAACTTCCCTGCATCAAACATTTTTCCAAAAGAAAAGCTAGTTAATAACAATAGAGCCATTATTGTGTTTTTCATTATTCTTCCTCACATATATATTTTACGGACTGTTTTGAACTATTTAAATAGAGATATAAACTTAAACCAGCAACAGCTGATATTTCTAAACCATCATTAATCTTTTCTACTAGACCCTCTGTTTTATCTATAGCTTTCCCAGCTTTTTTCACATTTCTAACTCCAGCTACTCCACCATTAAAAGTTTTTCTTACCACTCTTACTTTTCGAATACCTTTATTTACAATTTTCCTACTTTTTAAAAGCACTTTTTTTATCATTTTTGAAAAACCTTTTTTAGCACCTTTTTTAACAGCTTTTTTGCTTGCACTAATTGCAACATAAGATAAACTAACTCCTCCTGTAAACGGAGCAGATACAATTGCAATTACAAATATGGCATCATCAAGATTATCTACTATCTCAGCTACTCTTGAAAATTTATCAAAAGTAGTAAATGTATGTGTTGCCAACTCATCTGTATCTTTTTTAATCAATTCCAATAAACCGTCTTTTAAGTCATTATCTGATATTTTTGTAGTTAATATTTTTTCAAACAATGAAGAGTCATCTTTATTAGGATAGGCAGTTACCAATATATATTTATATTTTGGATAAGCCGTACCGTTCTTAGCCTCTACTCTCTTGGTATAGTCTTCTTTTGTAATAATATTTCTAAAGTATCCAGTAACTTCCAACCTTTTTAAAAATGCTATTCTATAACCATAATCATAAGGAAGTGTCCTCAACAACTCTTTAAAAAGTATCCATTCTTTAGGAGTCGTATTATTATAAAAATTAGCTACATAAAATAGTGAGAACATAGGATATTTATCATTTTTTAAATTATGGACTAATTGATTAAAGAATTTTTGATTATTTTTTAATAATCTATTTACATTTATAATATTATTTTGTCCAAATATTGCAAAATTTTCTTTTGATTTATTTGAACATTTATCCTCTGTAAATAGTGTTACCAAATAATCTTTTTTAATTAAAATATTAAAAATATTGACAAAATCATCATAATCAATACTTTCTTGTTCTAAAAGATAAGGATAGATATACTCAACGCTTAATAATGCATAATTGGTCTGATTAACCCCTTGTTCATAACGATACTGTTCGTACATGGTTTGATACAAAAAAAGAGCTTTTTTTTGTATATCTTTTTGAATTTCTCTTAATCTATCATCAGACACCATACCTATATCTACATCAACTTTTTGAGGATATAAAAGATAAATAAAATATTTTGGATAATTAGCTAATTCATTTATGGCATCTATTGAAAGTTCTTTTTGAATAGCAATAAAACTTTCTAACAACATATCAAACTTATACTCATCAGAAATCGCACTAAGTATAAACGTAAAAGAAGGTAACAGCTCTAAGGAAATAGATTTTTTCATCTTTTTAAAGAGTTTTATCGTCTCTCTCTTATCTTTAGAATAAAAAGAACTTAAAATATAATAATTCAGATAATTTGTATCTTTTTTAATTTGATAAATATCTTTTTTATGAAGTTCTTTTTTTAGTATGAATGCAAAATTTTCAATAAATTTTACATTCATACTATTATTTAAAATAATGGTTTTTAGACTACTATTTTTAAAAAATAAATTTGCTACATCACTATTAATATAAAATATTGTTAATAATTTCTCAATAAGCGAATTATTCTCTTCTAGTTCATCTAAAATATCAAAATTATTTGTCTCTATAATAGATGCATATAAAGGAATAACTTTACAACCTTGTTTATCAATATTATCTTCCATACGAACTAAATAATTAGATATAATCTCAGAGGATTCTGTATATTCTTTAAAACACTTATCTTTAATATCATCTTCTAAATTTGCAAATAAAAAAGATTGAAATAGCACAAACCATATAACTATTTTTGACATATTTAGTATCCCCTAGTGTACTCATTTTCGTTAAATTAATAATAACACAAAACCATGCAAGGTCGTGTCGTTTTCATAAATTCTAAAAACTATTTTACATTTTTTAATAAGTTTTAATGTTAAAGTTACAATAACATACTTTTAAATATTAGAATATATACAGAGAAGAACATTAATCTTAAAGATTGAAAAGTTGCTTTGCTAATTTGGAAAATCTTTTAACTTGTTTTGTAAAATCGCTATTTGTGTACTCATTTCTTCGTCTATTTAATTGAGTATTAATACCATCTATATATGTACTTTGCATATATTTCTTTAGTTCATCTAAATTATACATCGTTTTATTTGGAGAGATTGACAAAGGTAATGCCTCCTCTATGTTTAAAAGCTCTTGATTGTAGTTCAGTGCATCTTTAATGGTACACGCTTTTCTATCTTCCTCTTTACAATTTACAATATCGTAAGGAGGTTGCCATTCGTTAATGGGTTGTAATTTATCTACTTGATTCACTACCAATAATATTTGTGGTTGTTTTCGATTTCTATTTTCATCTTTTTTATAAAAAATATCAAACTTATTTTTAAGTTCAGTATCTAATTTTCTTGCTGGTTGATTGGCTTTTACCAACCAAATTATCAAGTCACTCTCTGTCATTTGTTTTAAAAGTACCTCTTCACTAACAACTGTACCATCAAGCCCTTGTAAGTCAACTAAATGAATCATGTCTAGTTCATCAATTTTACATTCATGTACAGAAATTTTATCTGTTGAAGGAACAACACTTACTTCTGCGACCATTTTAGAGGTAAGAGCATTAATAAGAGAAGATTTACCTGAATTTACTTGTCCTATTATGGCTACTCTTAATGGTTCTATAATGACTGGTTGACTTTTTTTATCTTCTAGTAAAATCTTACTCTCATTAAGCTCACCGTCTACTACTTTAAATTTTCCACTATATAAATCAATCGTAACCGATGCTACTTCTTTTAAAAGAGCTATTTTCAATTTATTTTGAACAGAATCAGATAAACTTTCAAGAAATTTATTACTTATTAGCCCTTTTGTTTCACTAACAAGAGCTATCGTTGGAGTACTGACTAATCTAAATATTCTATAAGCATTATAAGCATATTTAGCTTTTTCTAATTTATCTTTATGGTTATACGTCTGTTTTAGTAAAGACAACTTAATAGTATCAGCTCCAGGAATATGTTCATTAACATAGTGACGATAACGACGACTCACTTCTTCTACAGCCAAAAGAGCTTCTGCAAGGGTAAACGCCAACTCTTTTTCAGAATTTTTAGGATGATAGTGATGAGCTGTCAAGGAAACCAATTCAAGTACATACTCTTGCATCTCACTCCACTCAAAACCTTTTTTTACATTTTTATTAATATGGGTATCTAACTCTTTCCAAATTTCATTATCGTGCTGACTCCATTGAAAAGATGGCTCTATAACAATATTTTCAAGCTCGTCTATTTTTCTATTTTTAAACCACTGATAGACTGAGTATAAAATATAAACTAAAAAAGTAAAAAATGTCCAAACAATAATAAACTTTAGTAGATAATGATTTTCAAATAAATATTTAACTCCTAAACCAAAAAGTAAAATAAAAGGAACAATAATCATAATAGATATAAAGGGTAAAAACGCATTGGACAACTTTGAAAGTAATTTAAAACTATTTTTGGTTCGTTTCATTTTTAGCCACCTCTTTACCTATTTTTAATGCACGGGCATATAACTCTTGCATCTCTTTTTTAGAGACTTCCTCTCCTCTACTTTTATGATACAAATATTTACAAGCCACACGCCCAATTGCATAAGTAGATGCTGCACTCACGACAGCTGCTGCTCCTGCACCAATGGTTTGACCATATACGGGAATAAATTTAGCCATTTCACGAATTGCAAATTTACTAGAATATTTAATGGCAAAACTT
>Ga0256827_10000497_pt1 | contig 24464 bp, 26 predicted proteins | sample CV84metaG_FD_185977 | JGI IMG/M metagenome (GOLD analysis project Ga0256827, IMG submission 185977) | Hydrothermal vent microbial communities from East Pacific Rise, Pacific Ocean - CV84 | ecosystem: Environmental > Aquatic > Marine > Hydrothermal vents | place: Pacific Ocean: East Pacific Rise...
CAACATAAGCAAAGAACCATCTGTTAGTATGTTGTAAAGAATAGAGAGAAATATAAATAGAGTTACAATAACCAACCCTATTAAAAATTTTGTACTGCTACTTTTATATGTTGTCATATTTATTTATAATTCACTATCTCACCATCAAGCGTCTTTAAAAAGGCAACCACATCATCTATTTGTTCTGCTGTAAACTCATTCCCTATCTGATACTTACTCATAATTCTTACTACCTCTTCTAACTTTTTCGTAGAACCATTATGAAAATATGGTGCTGTTTTGCTAATGTTTCTTAAAATTGGTACTCTAAATCTTAAATTGTTATCTCTTCCTAAAAAACCACCCTCATTGGCAAAAGGAAATGGACTCTCTTTTATTTTTAAATCTGGTTCAAATATCATACCGATAAAATCTGACATATAATTTCTAAGAGGAAATTTCTGTATGCTCTGCCCACCAACAGACATGCCAGTATGACAGCCCTTACAACCTTTGACTATAAATAGTGTCATACCTCTTTTAGCAGCTGAACTAATGGCAGAATTATCACCCTCTAAAAATTTATCATAAGTACCCCTAGTAAGCAGTGTTCTTTCATATGCACCAATAGCTTTCTGTACATTTCTAAAAGTAATATTTTCATCAGAAAATAGTGCTTTGAACTTTTCAACATATTTACTATCTTGGTTTAGTCTATCTTCAACCTCTTTAGGAGTCATATGCATCTCAAAAGGTGCCTGTATTGGTCCTCCTGCCTGCTCCTCTACATCCTTGGCTCTTCCATCCCAAAATTGAGACTTTGCTAATGCTGCATTAAGCACTGTGGGTGAATTAAGATGAGATGGATTGGCTTGTCCCTTATAACCTATAGCAGTAGGTATATTATCATCTCCTCCTGTTTTCAACTTATGACATGAAGCACAGTTTATAGTCTTGTCTTTAGAGAGTCGTGTATCAAAAAATAGTTCTTTTCCTAAAGCTATCTTCTTTCTACTCATATGGTTTTCAGGATTATCTACAACTTTCAACAATACATTATAAGTTTTAGGTACAGGTGCCATATTGTGAGATAGTGCTGCTTGTCTCAACTCTTCATCAGTAAATGTTTTAACCACTTTATTTGGTAATAAAAAAGGTAAAGACAGTATAAATATTACAACTATCATTGTTATGTTCACAGGATGAATCAATTTTATCATTTTTTATCCTTCATTAAATTTCAAAGGTCTCTTTTACCCTCTGTTTAAATGCTTTATCACTTAACTCTTTATACGATGAATCTTTACTCATTATTAATTATATTTTTTATAAATTCAGTATATATAAATAGAAAGAGGCAATCAATAGCTTTTTAGCACAAAAAGGTTTTTCTTTTAGCACAAAAAGGTTTTTATTAATGTTTCAGAAGCTCTTTAGGATACACACCATAAGTAGTAAAAAACAACTTACTAAAGTGTCCCTGATGTTTGTATCCAACCTTTTTGGCAATCTCACCAATCGTTAACTTCTCTTCTCTAAGTAATACATTTGCCTCATCTAAACGAAGCTTTTGCACATATCCATGAAGAGTGGTTTGATAAACCTTTTTAAATACCTTTTTGAGTTTAGACTCATTTGTGGCACAGAGATGTGCCAATATTTGAACTGTTGGTGGATTTATAAAGTCTTGAAGCAAAACTGCCTTTGCTCTAGATGCAAGTTCTAATTCTTCAGGAGCAATACTTTCTATAAGTATATCCAGTAATGAAAAACGATGTATCATAAATTCTATAATACGATGTTCTGCTCGAATACTTTGCATACAGTTATTCTCTGATATATTTAAGATCTTTTCTATAATATAAAGACTCAAAGCATCTATAGGCTGTGTACATATATGCTCAAGTGAAATCTCTTTTTGAATTTTACTGTATAAAAAATCAATTGGCTCATTTTTATGACTACTCAAATATCTTTTAAGAAAAAAATCTGCAATAAAAAGGATAAAAACATCAGATCTCTTATCATTTTCTATGGTTAAAGTCATATCTTGTCTAGATGAACAATAAATGCTTATCTCTCCCTCATGAATACTTTCTTTCTTATTATTTGTATGATCATTAATACCAAGTGTACCCTGTTTTACCATGATAAGTATCACCATTCTATCTAGATTATTCAAATACACTTGTTTAGCTTTCTTAAACAACTTACTCTCCAAAAAAACAATACCATTAGAGATATCTACTCTAGTAAGATACTCCTCTTTAAATCTAAAAAGTTTTGTTACTTTATATTTAGTATCTGTAATGTTAAAAAAGAAACTCTCCATCTAGTTCGTCTTATTTTTTAATACTCATAAACCGTATGATTCCCGAACCCGTCTCTCAAAATCTTCATCACTTAACTCTTTTCGCATCGGTATAAACTTTTTAGCCTTATCCCCTGCTGTTTTACGTGCTGGGAAACTACAATCTTCTATTATATTTAAAATCATTTTAGCTACTTCTACTGTATCATTACCACTATTAATTTGATCTACTATGACAGGAGCCAAATTAGATACCATCTTGATATAAGGTGAATTTTCTTTAAAAGTTTGCTTGTTTGTCACTAAATTATCTCTAGCAAAATTAGTATCAAAAAATCCGGGCATAATAGAGTGTACACGAATGTTGAAACCTTTTAACTCATAACGAAGTGAATCCGTAATACCCTCAACCGCATATTTACTGGCATTATAAAAAGTAAAAAGGGGGAGCCCTATTTTCCCAAGAAAAGAGCTAATATTTATAATGACACCACTTTCTTGTTTACGCATCTTTGGTATAACCATTTTACAAACACGAAGCAGTCCAAAAACATTGACATTGAACTGATCAAACATCTCTTCTTCTGTTACATTTTCAACAGTGGAAACCAAACCATACCCTGCATTATTGATAAGCACATCAATAGATTCTATGAAACCAATACTTTCTTTAATACTTGTAGGATTTGTAATATCCAATTTAATAGGACGTATATTTTCTGATTGGATATTAAAAAGCTTTTCTGGTGTTCTGGAGCCTGCATAGACAATAAATCCCTGCTTTGCCAAAGCTAGTGCTGTTGCTCTACCCATACCACTACTAGCTCCTGTAATAAGGGCAATTTTTTGATTATTTCGCATACTTATAGTATAATCAAAAATAAAAATTATATTCTTGATAAGTATCAAACATAATTATAGGCTCTTCAACATTTTTCTTATAGTTTTCATCTCTAATTAAAAATTATGACTATCAAATAAATAAGTATTAACACCATTCTCTAAATCATAAATTAAATAAGACAATATTTATCTGATTATTGATTTATATCAAGAATTGCATTACTATGTTAGGTTATATTTCGGTAAAAGTTAATTAGGAGTAATTTTATCTTAATTACAATATATTTAGGAATATACTTATGAAAAATTTATTTATTGCAGTTGCACTTTTAGCAGGAACAAATTCTATGGCAGATGTAGAAAAAGGGAAAGCTGTTTTTGCATCCAACTGTGCTATATGTCATACGGTTAACGGTGGTAGAGCGTTGGGACCCGATATGAATATTGTATCATATACAAGAAAAAAAGAGGACATTGCAGCGTATGCAAAAGACCCTTACTCTCTCTATGAAAAATTTGGATACAGTGCAAATGCTATGCCAACACTACCATTGGAAGATGAAGAGTTTAAAGATGTAGCAGACTATATTGACTCACTTCAGCCATTTAAAAAATGGATGAAAAAAAAGAAAAATTAAAACAGCACTCTTTAAAGTTTAAGCGTATCAACAAGCTTGAATATTTGAAAAGATAAAATGATAAACTTATTTTAAACTTACAGGAGAAATAAATGGATGTAAAACACTACTATAACCCACATGGCGAAGAGATACTTGATGAGAAGATCTTTGGGGGTTCTCCTACAGGTTTTGTTGACTTTAACCGTTCTAAATATAGATGGGACAGTAATATTTATGATTTAATGAATGCCAACACATGGTTCCCTTCTGAAGTCAATACCAGTACTGAAAAAAAGAATTTTGATAAACTTACAGACAATGAGCAGTCTATTTACAAAATGACATTTGCACAACTAAGCTTCAATGACTCTGCCCAAGAGGAGTACTTAAGTGATTTTAGAAGTCTTGCAAGTAATCGTTTGGTAAAAGCAACCATTACCCTGCAAATGATGCAAGAGGTCAACCACTCAAAGAGTTATTCTGTTCTACTTGATGCCTGTGGTAACTCCGATGAAGTCTTTAACCTCTACAAATATGACAATATGCTTAACCAAAAAAACCAAAAAGTAGCAGAGCAGTTTGCACGCTACATAGATGGTGGGTCTGTAGATAAAATGCTACTCTCTGCTATGGCATCTGTCAACTTGGAAGGTATTTACTTTCTTTTAGGTTTTAGTTACATCTATCTGCTTGGAGACAAAGTCCCTGGGGCTAGAGATATGATCAAATTTATTGCTAGAGATGAACTCAATACTCACCTACCACTCTTTGCAAACATCTTTAAAACAATTCAAAAAGAGAATAAAATACAAACAAGTACTATTGACTCTGCATATACTATGATAGAAGATGCCGTAAATATAGAGTTAGAATATGGAAAATATTTGCTACAACAGTTTCCAATTATGGGAACTACAGAAAAGCTAATGGAGCAGACTGTACATAACTATGCAAATGATAGACTCAAAAAAATAGGCTTAGATCCTATTTTTAAACAGAGTGAAACAACATACCTACAGAAACTTGTTACAAAGCATCAAGAGATGAATGAAGTAAAAAGTAACTTCTTTGAGTCTAATGTTTCAAACTATGCAAAATCAAGTATTGACCTTAACGACTTTTAATGACAAGTGAAGAATTTTTACCTTACCTGAAATGTGTAGGTACAGGTCCAAAGCGTAACAGAGATTTAACAAAAGAAGAAATGAAAACTGTAATGCGTGCCTTTTTAAGAAAAGAGGTGATTCCTGAACAGGTTAGTGCTTTCTTGTTAGGTTGGCGTGTTAAAGGTGAAAGTTTAGATGAGTTTTCAGCTTCCATAGAAGTTTTTGATGAATTTATAAAACAGACCCCTCTTAAAAATTCTATTGAGTTTGGTTACCCCTATGATGGCAAGGTGAAAAATCCATATATTTTTCCACTTGTAGCAGAGTACTTACAAAAATTTGACATTAACTTATCACTACACGGCGACCTACTCCAACCTGCCAAAGGTGGTACTACACTCAAAGAGATATGCGAACATACAAAACTAAGTCCAAATACTCACTATTATGACCGAGCAACATACTTTCCTGAACTCCATGAGTTTAGCTACATAAGAGCAAAACTTGGTCTGCGTTCATCTTTTAATACCATAGAAAAGTTATTGAATATTACACAAAGTGACACAGCCATCATAGGGGCTTTTCATAAGCCCTTTGTAGAAAAGTATATACACTTATTTAAAGACCGATACAAAAAATTAATCATCGTTAAAGGGAATGAAGGTACACCTGAAATATTTTCTAAGTGTGCCATAACCATTATAGAAAATAGTGAAATTACAGAGATAAAAGTAGATCCAAAAGAGTATGGTATTAACTATAAAAAATCTACTGAACGAATATCTTTAAGCAAGTCACTAGAACTCTTAAATAATCCAAATGATGAACTAAGAAAACTAGCCAAACTAAATGCAGCCGTAATTCTATTTTTAACTAACAAAGCAAATAGCATAGAAGATGCTTACGAGCTACTTTAATGTTCTTGTAATGCTTTTTTATGTGCTAAGTTGTAGTCTCCCATCCAGTGTACAAAATTGGCTGAGAGAAGAAGAGGTAGAAGCCAAAGTAGCAAGTACTTAAGAGGCTGTATTAGCATTTTTATTTTTTACTATCCATGTAATAAATAAAAATACCTGAAGGGTGTTGAATTTGGTATATTTCACGCTCTAAAAACCAATCTTTTGTATTAATAACATTGACCTTATTTTGGTCACGCCCGTCACCTTTACCATTAACTGATACATAAAGATTGTCATTTATATTAGACCAACGTAAATGAAGTACTTTACCCTTAAATGTAAAAGTTTGAGTTATTTTCAATGTTTTAGTATCTACTATTTGAATAGTAGGAAAGTTCTTTCCTGAAAAAGTAACTGCCAAATACTTTTTGTCTGGACTTAATGCAGTAAATACAGGTAAACCTTTCATTTCAATATTTTTAATGAACTTAAACTTACTATCATATACCATAACGGCGTTATCACCAACAGCAGGTATAAATATCTTTTCATCACTTAGAGACCAGAAACCAAAATGTGGAACCTTTAGAACCTGTTTATTGCCTTTGGCTGTCACTTTTATTTCTGAAAACTCCATTTTATCTAAGTCTATGACACCAAATGCTTTAGTTAGAAAGAAACCAACAATGTAAGTATTGTTTTTAATCATAGCATCAAAAGGCATTTCCCCTACCTTGAACTCTTTAAAAATTTTAAATTTTGGTAAACCTTTTCCACTATTTTCATTTTTAAGTACTGTAACTTTATCTGCATCCATCTGTGCAAAAATTATCATATCTTTATAAATCTTAATACCAACATTTTTTGAACCTGTTACTATTTTATCAATAGGCTTCAAATCACGTGTTAATATATCTACAGATTTGTCATCATAATTTGCAACAGCTACATAATTTTTACCTATAACAAAACCAATAGCAGATTTAGAAGTTTTATATTCGTTTAAAACTTTTTCACTTACAGGATCAAAACGTACTACATATCCATCACGGCTTATAAGGTAGGCATCAGCACCATCAAATTTAATAATACCATGGTTCATGTTATGCATATTTTTCATATGAGACTTAGTTAGTCCATTTCTTATAATTGCAATAGATTCACTCTCTCGTTCTACTACAAAAATCTTTTCACTCGTACTTGGTGTATTTGCATATAAAACACTCCCCAATAATAATAATGTCAATATTAATTTCATCTATTTTCCTTGTATAATTTTTATGTATTGTACTTGAATATCCATAGTTTATAGTTTGAGTTATGCCAATTTTAAAACTTTTTCCAAAAAGCGTGGCTAAAAAGTAAAAATACGGTATAAAATTCCAATCTTCCTATAATCATTGCAAATGATAAAACAACCTTATCTATGTCAGAAAAAAATGCGTAATTATGTACTGGTCCTGTCAATGAAAAACCTGGACCAATATTACCTACAGTTGCTAGTGCTGTTGAAAGAGATGTCATTGCATCGTATCCTCTGGAAAAAAGATACAGTGTTAACAACATATTAGTTATGGCAAAAAGAAAAATAAACCCAGTAGTTGAAGAAATAATTTTTGTCGAAACCTTTTGTTTATCTATAAAAACACCCACTATGGCATTTGGGTTAAGTACTCTTTTAAATTCCATTATAATATTTTTAAACAATACGATGTAACGAATGACTTTTACACCACCTGCAGTTGAACCTGCATTTCCTCCAACAAGCATAGCAATAAAAATAATGGCAATAGCCATGTGACCCCAAGTTTCATAATTTAATGTTGCAAAACCTGTTGTTGTCAAGACAGAGGCAATAGTAAAAAAAGCATGACTTGATGCATGAAAAAGCTCATCTTCATTAGAATACATCACCACTGATGTAAGAGCTAATGAGAGTCCTACAAATATAAAGAGATACCACAGTACCTCTTCTCTCTTGTATCCACTACTATCACCCGTAGAGAAAAATTTTAAGTGTGCTAAAAAGTTGATTCCAGATAAAATCATAAATATTGTTGTAATCCAAACTATTGCAGAGGAGTCATAAAAACCTAAAGAGTTATTTTTAGTAGAAAAACCTCCTGTTGAAATAGTAGAAAATGCATGATTTATGGCATCAAATGTTGTCATGCCCGCAAATTTAAGAGCAACAGCATCCAATACAGTAAATAGTAGATAAATACTCCAAAGTAAAATTGCTGTATCTTTTACTTTGGGTGTCATTTTCTCCATTTTAATACCTGTTGATTCTGCTTTAAAAAGTGTCATAGAACCAGATGGATTAATAAGAGAAAAGAGTCCTACACCCAACACTATGATTCCCATACCCCCAAGCCAATGAGTCAAAGATCGTAAAAAAAGTATAGATTTAGGTAGAGCTTCGATGTTAGAGTAAATTGTAGCACCTGTTGTTGTGAACCCACTTATGGATTCAAAAAATGCATCTGCCCACGTTACTTCAGTGTAGAGCATAAGAGGAACAGCACCTGCAATGCCAAGTAGTATCCATACTAAATTGACAGACAATATACCATCCTTAACATTTAGTTTCATTTCATGTCTTCTTAAAACAAAGTAAATACAAAGATTAATTGCAAACAATAGAAAATCAAAAAAAAGAAAAGCTCTCATATCTTCATTGTAGATGAAACCTGTAACTATGGGTGTAAGTAGAAAAATACTAACCGCTAAACCTATAACAGAGAGAAATTTCAATACATTTTTTAAAGCGTAACTATCCATTTTTGTATCTTCTCTTCCTCTCTTACATTGGCAGATACTATTATAATATCTCCCTCATTAAATTCTAACTCTCTATTTAAACTCATTAATTTTTCTTCTCTAATTAAATATATCAAACAATTATTAATAGAGCGAATAGATATACTTTTACCTATTAATTTAGAGCCTTTATTTACTCTTCGCTTAAATAAAACAGCTTGCCCTCCACAAAAATGTCTCTCTGTTACAACATTACTAGAAGCTATCTTTTCCAAAATTGCATAGTATGCACCTATTTTACTACCTCTAACTACAACAATACCAAGTTTATGCATTAAACCATAATAAGCTTTGTCATTATTTATTGCCACTACTTTTTCAATACCATATTCTCTTGCTTCAACACATTTGACAATATTTTTTTCATCATCAGGACCAGCAGCAATAATCATATCTGCATTTTTCAAACCTTCATCTTCAAATAGATGATGGTCATCGTAAGCAGAATTTATAATAGTTACTCTATCTTGTAAAAGCTCTGAAGCCATTTTGCAGTGCTTAATATTTTTATCTATCATTTTTATATTTAAATTTTTCGTCAAAAGTCTCTGTGCAATCTTTTGTGCTAAAATATTCGCACCAAAAATAGCTACATTTTTGATTTTTGAGGGCATCTTATTATTTAATTTAAATGAAGTAGCTTCAATCTCTTCACTTTGACCAAAAAAATAGATAAGGTCACTCTCTTGTATTGACTCTGAAGGCAAGGGAGTAAAATATTTTTTATCTCTTTCAATTCCAAGTACAATTAAATTATCATTTATTAAACTAGAGAGTCTTATTTCATTATTTTTTTCACATTCAACTTTTATGGAGACTAATTGAAGTTTAGTTTGTTTAAAGTTCTTAACATTATTTGCCTTTACATGAGTAAAAAGTGATTCAAATTTATCTGCCGTTAAATCATCTGGGAAAATTGCATCATCAATATCTAACTTTTCTAAGACTGCACTTTTTTTAAAGTAACTATTTTTTAACCTAATAATCTTTTTTTTCACATTAATAACATCATCAATAATAAGTGTAGATAGTAAGTTGGCTTCATCAGAATCTGTCACAGCTATAAAAAGATCCATTGTCCCACTATTAAGCTTCTGAAATGTTTTTGGATCTTCTATATTTCCATGCAGAGTCATAACATCTATGTCATCATCTAGTCTATTTAGTGTTTGCACCTCTTTATCTACCACAATAACATTATGTTTATGCGAGAGTATTTGTGCTAATGAGTATCCCACTGTACCTGCACCTGCAACTATAATATCCATAAAAAAGCCTTCACAATTATTTAACTACAGTTTTTATCTCTTTTATTAATTGTACTTTAGTTAAATTTGTCTCTTTCAAGTCAATTTCTTTTGCACAATCACTTTTTGCTAACTGAACATATAGTCCTATTGTAACTTTGTCTGCTTTTTTTAATGTAGGTACAACATAGTTAAGTACTTTTGTCTCTTTTGCATTAAGATTATGTACTGAACCTGCAGTTGCATGAGCAGGAATAATAACTTTTTTACCATCCTGTTTAAAACTGTAAGCAAAATACCCCTGCTTATCTTTACTTGGATCTTTTAAATAGTTTTGCCATACAATTTTGCCTTTTCTGCTAATTTCAATTTTTAAAAATTTAGCACGTGCAGGTTGTATTATGAGTGGGTGTTCCATTTTATTTGTAAGTGTTATGTTTAATGCTTTATCGGTAGTTGTTATATCTATATCTACACCTGTCTTTCTAAACTCAATATCGTGAATACCCAAGAACTTATGACTAGCATGATGTCCTCTTGCTCTTTTATCCATCTTCTCTGCACCACCTGAAACCTCTGGCATATGACATTTAATACACCCTGTGCTGTCTTGTTTCTTATCCATCGCTCTAAAAATAGTTACATTATTATCATTAAGTTTATGAGAGTGACATCCCATACATACTTTTTTTGCATAAACAGGATTTGAGGCAGAAGAGTGTTTGTCACAATCATCAGGATTTTGCAATCTTCCATAAAGTGTAGGTTTGTAATTTTTTGCTTGTCTAGCTTTAGTGTTAATATTAAACTTATGTGCAGTTTTTACATAAGCAATAGTATGACAGAAGTAACAACCAATAGCATCTGTATGTGTTTTATTATTCTTATTAGGTCTAGCTTTCCCAGAAATGAGATCTTTAAGATTATTTGCCACTGGCATGTGACATCTTGCACAACCATACCGCTTTGTACTTACTCTATCAGCTATTTTACGATGAAGTGTATCATCAAAATAACTCTTGGCATGAAATGAAGATTGGTACTCTTCATAAATTTTTTCATGACACTCATCACAAGAATGATTGTCCAAATATTTAGCATAAGAGAAAGAGAGAAACAAGAAAGAGAAAAAAAGTATTTTCTTCATAATATGAAAACCTTGGTAACTTATTGAGATGATTTACTTTAAATCACTTCAATAAATTACCCCCTCCAAAAGGAGAGAGTAAAGGGGTATTAATTAAGCACCAGGAATGTGTTGTCTGTGCTCAACTGAGTATGTGAACGTAGGAGTTGTCAAGTTATTGATATACTTAACAAATTTACCTGTTTCAGACTCGTAGATACCAATTCTACCAGTTGTCCACTCAGAAATCATAGTCCATTTACCATGGTTAGCTGGCTCTGCATGAAGTAGTCTAGGTTGTACTGGATTTTTAACAGCAGCACCTAGTTTACCTGGCATAGGAAGAATTTTTTCTTTTCCAAATACTTTTTCATTTACAGCTACTTTTTCATGCTGAGTTGCATCCCACTCTTGGATTACTTTTTTAGTCTTAGCATCGATTAGCTGACCTTTAGTTTTACCAACCTTGATAATTCTATCAGTCTCAAGAGTCTCTTTGTTGATTAGGTGTACTTCATTATAGAATTTAGGCTTACCAAGAACACAGTCAGACCAGATCCATGGAGTATCTTCACCTGTACCTACAAATAGACCACCACCAGCAGTTTTGATCTTTTTAACAATTTTCCAATCAGGAGATGACCAGATAACTACTTGACCAAAGTTCATACTTTGAGTTGCATTAAGCTGTTTGCCCATTTTTTTGTTGAACCAAGAAGAACCTTGACCTGGGTGTGGCTTAGATTTTTTACCTGTATGCACTTTTGCTGCAAGTTTTTTAGTTTTTTGATCAACTACGCCCATAAGGTCAGAACCTTGAGAAGCAACTTGTACATAACGACCATAATCTTCACCCTCATTCTCATTCAAGAATGCATCATGAAGTACTTTACCAATACCAGCAATATCACCTACAATTGGGAAATCAGGCTTGCTATAATCTACAATATAAACATGACCTGCATCTTTTAATGCAAATGAGAAATAAGGACCATATGGTGTATCTGCTATATAAGCAACACGGCTAGGCTCAATTTGTCCATCAACATTAATTACACGGCTAGTATCATAAACTTTAAGTGGCTCAAGTGTCATTGCATCACAAAGTACTGCACCACCTGGGTTGTAGTTACCTGCCATAACATATTTACCATCTGGAGAAACTGCAAGTCCTCTTGACTCTTGACCAACTTGAACAGATGCCAATGCTGGCTGACCTGGAGCAGCAATATCAAACATAGTTAATTTACCTGAACGTGAGATAGAGTAAGCATATCTTGGGTTCTTTTTGTTTGTTACTGTTACGTGTACAGCAAATCCAGCTTTGTGACGAGAAAGTACTTTACCATTAGTTGAATCAATAAAGTCAACCAAAGATGCATCTCTTTCTGTTGCAAATGTAATATCTAATACTGATTTTGTATCAACAGCTTTTGGATATTTTTTAGCTAACGCTTCTCTGTCTGCCATTTTTGTCCAAGTTTTTTTAACTTCATCAAGACTCAATTTAAGCTCAACAGTATTTTTCCAGTCCATTAACCAGCTAATCATACCAGCTGCATCATCTTTAGAAAAACTAGTGTTCCAAGCTGGCATAGCAGTATTATCTCTACCATTTAGAATTGTTTCAGCTAGCATTTCATGATTTTTCTTTTTAAGAGCTTTAGGTCTAAGGTCAGATCCAACACCACCTTGGTGGATAGGTCCGTGACACCCTTGACACTCTTTTTCATATTTTTTAGCAAAATCCATTTTCGAAGTACCCGCTAATGCAAATGTTGCTGCCAAACTTGTTGCTGCTGCTAAAGCTAAAATTCTGTTCAATTTCATTCTTTCTCCTTTTTTAATGTGTAAGTCTTTTAAAAAGACAAATCTTAAACTCAATAGAGGACTCTACCCCGCCCTCAATGATACACTCTCTAACAATTATAAAAAAATTGTTTTTGAGTGTATCATCTATTTGCTTAAGCAAAATTTATAATAATCATCATTTTACTGAATGATTATTGACCTTGCTCTAATTTAGCTTTTTCTTGCTTATATATCCAGAACATAGGTAAAATAATTACTGTATGTAAAAAGATAGTTAGTGTCAAAGGTCCTTGATTTAACATACCAAAAAAACTTGGCACAACATCTGTAAATTGTTCAATCATAATATCTCCTTTAAAATTTAAGTATGGGAAAACCCATACTTTTTATTATGCTTCAGCTTTTTTAGCTGCAGCACCAATTGTGAGAAGATCCCACACTAAATATACGAATCCTGAGAATGTAACTACACCCATGATTGCTCTCCACAGTTGTGCTTGAACATACCAAGGTAACTCTTGTGCAACAAAGAATGCATTCCATCCAGCACCAAGTTCAGCTCTCTCAACAAGTACTTGCTCATAACCTGCAATTGTCAACGCAACACCCATTCCTAGAACACCAAATGTAGTAAGGAAAATTCCCATTTTAGATTTGAATGTTGATTTTAACTCTTTTATGCCATAAGCACCTTGAATACCCATATACATCATCCCAATAAGGATAGTTGCATAAGCTCCATAGAATGACAAGTGACCGTGAGCCGCTGTAAACTGTGTACCGTGTGTATAGATGTTAACTTGTGGTAATGTGTGGAAGAATCCCCATATACCTGCACCTAAGAAGTTACCAAATGCGTTAGTAACAATCCATGAAAGTGCTGGTGTATTGTTAGCAACTGTTCCTGTTTTACCTTCAGCTTTTGCAATACCTTGTTCTTTACCCCAGTCATAAAGTACGTGAACAAACATTGCAATAAGTGGCACTGGCTCTAGTGATGAGAACAATGCACCAATTTCCCACCAATACTCAGGTGTACCGATCCAGAAATAGTGGTGACCAAGACCTAGGATACCAGAACCAAATAACATTAGTACTTCAATCCATAACCACATTTCAACGATTTCTCTTTTAGCACCAATAATTTTAATAAGTGCATAAGCTGCAAGTGTTCCTACGAATACTTCCCATGTAGCTTCAACCCAAAGGTGTATTACCCACCACCACCAGAATTGATCCATAGAGATATTATCTGTGAAGAACATACCAGCTAAATAAAGACCTGCAAGTGCCATAAGGTTAGCGATCATTACAGTCATAATTCCTGTTTGCTTACCTTTCATGTAAGTCATGAAAGTATTCCAATAGAAAACAAGTACAACAACAACAATACCAATATCTGCCCATCTTGGAGCTTCAAGATATTCTCTACCTTCATTAATAAGCCAGATTGTTGATTCTGTACCTGGTCCTACTTGAACAAGGATATAAACAAGTACAACTACTGTTACAGCTGCTGTAAGTACCCAAAATGCAAGTTTACCAAGTCCAATTCCTACAGTTTCTATACCTGTTTCATCAGGGAGCATGTAGTAAACAGAACCGATCATTGCGTAAAGCATCCAAACTACTAGGGCATTAATATGCACCATTCTAGCTACTGAAAAGTCAAAAAGTTCAAACAAGAACCCTGGAGCCAAAAATTGAGTTGCTGCAATAAGTCCCATAAGAAGTTGAGCACCAAAGAGTACAATTGCAACTCTAAAATACATCATTCCTAGTTCTTTTGATTTGCTACCTTCAAATGAATTTGTTTTAATACTAGTGAGCATTTGTGCCTCCTGTTTTGAATTGATCAACTGTTTTAGAGAAGTTTCTTGGGAAACCATTTGTGTCAATAGAACTCATATGTTTAAGGAAAGCTACCAAACCTTTAGCCTCATCAGCTGTAATACCAAGACTTGGCATCATACGAGCGTGAGTAGGATACTGTGAAGGGTGCTGTAAAAACTCAGCCATTGCTTCTTCAACTGTATTTTTTCCTGTCATTCCCTGTAATGGTCCACCATTTTGCCATGCTGGATCTAACCAAGCTTTAGTTAAATCTGGAGCATAATATGCACCATTTCCAAGTAATGTATGACAATTCATACAGTTTTTTGCTTGAGAAGTAAGTTTTCCAAGGTGCAATAATCCTGCTGCCTCTTCTTCACTCCACTCTTTTCCAAAAAATGGTTGTTTTTCACCAATTGTTGGTACCTCATGTCCTCTTTTTGCATCCATTGTATAACCAATTTTATAATTGATTACAGTTGGTCCCGGAACTCTTTTAGTTACCCCGTTTTTAAGATCTGCATCTGTACCCATTGAAATTTGTCCAAGCGTATCAAAAGTAAGCCAGACAAGCAAAATAGTTGCAAATCCTGTTACCCATGCCGCTGAACGACGCCAAAATGGAATACTGGTCCAAACCGAAACATTTTCGTTAGCCATGTGTCCTCCTTTTATTTTGTATCTTGCATAGTTTCATCTTCTTTACTTTCATATCTTGCATCCCCTGCACTAATCAAATAGAAATAGAGGTGAGGGACAAAAAGATATGCTACCATTGTAACCATCATTACTTTTAACGTAAAGTGATTACTTTGGATAAGTACAGAAAAATCATACAAGAAGTAAGTTTGTAATGCCCAAAATAGATATCCAACAGGCATCCATTTTTTAGAAAAATAACCCATTTTTGAGAGTGTTATGACTGCGGCATAAGCTACCCCAAAAACAAGTACAAGTGTTGATTCTACAAAGATCGGCAAGAATTGATCTAATGCGATCTCTGGTCTAACTATCAACTTTTCTATCATTGTGGTTTCCTATTGGTTATCTATTTACTGAAAGGATCAAAACCTTAGAGCATAAAAGTATTATGACTGTTTAGCAAATAAATATGGTTGACATATATCAAGAAAATGAAAGAAAAAGAGTTATTTTTATAATGTAGTTAAGAGGAATTTATACTTCACTTACGGAAGTATAAATTATATATATTGCATGTAACTATTTTACAATACATCTAGCAGCAAAAAATGGTCTGCTATAATTAGGTGAAACGAAATTGTCATTCTCCAATGACCAATCGTTTGATTTTCTAATATTTACACTTTGTGCTACTTTTCGTTGCATTCTACTCTCACAAATAATAGGTAAATCTTTCTCAAATGCCACTTTAACATCTGCCATTCTATTGATTGTAAGATTATAGTGAGCACCTATCATTACTGCCAATACCAAAGTTACCCAAAGAAGCCCTCTCTTCCACGCACCTTTTGACATAAATGGTCTCGTACCCACAAAAAGTGTTATAAGAAGGATGATCGCACCCAATATAAGATATGCACCCTCTAAAAAGAAAAAATTCTTCATTTGCTGTCCTCATGTTAATATAACATAATACTATCATACTTTATTTAGAGACAGATTGATACTCATCAAGCGATATTTAATAAAAAGGTTCTATACTAACAAAAACAAACTCCAAGGAAACAGATGAACTCCCTTAAGAAATATCTTCCTATTGCTCTTGTTTTAGGCTTTTTAATCTTTGGTCTTGATGCCTTTATGAGAAGTAAACCTAGTTCTAAAAATGCACGTGTTTACAAAACCGTACAGCAATACAGCCCCTACTACCTTGACAAACGTTTTGGTGGTCTTCAAATTATGAACAAAGAGGATAAAGAGTTTAAAGAGAAGCCAAATAATATGACTCTATTTAAAGAGTTTGAGCGTCTTGAAAAAGAGTGGGGTAAAAAACATCTCTCTATAAAAGACAGCAGACTTTCAATAGTAGATAACAATGGAACTCTTGTTCATACACTTTTACTTCAATCAAAAGATGAACTTAATTTTACCCATCACTATTATGGAATATAAATATGATTAATATTGTTCTGACATTAGTTTTTTCTGTAGTCATGCTAGTTTTTATGGCATTTCCTGCCATGAAAATAGTAGAGTGGTTAAGACCCAGAACTAACTACTCTGAAAAAGTATATAATATTCTTCAAATAGTAATTTTAATTATACTCTCTTTGTTAATAGGAATTTTCCTTAAATTTGCATAACCGACTATTAACCACAATTTAGATAAAATCATTCATTAATTTTAGCATGCTTTTTGCATGTTCTGGAGCAAAAAAATGAATAAATCAAAATATATATGGATGGATGGTGAACTTACACCTTGGGATGATGCAAAAGTACATGTTTTAACACATACACTTCACTACGGTAATGGTGCCATAGAAGGAACAAAAGCCTATAAGACTGTAGATGGAAGATGTGCAATTTTTAAACTACAAGAGCATACACAAAGACTTCTTAACTCATCTAAAATGACCCTTATGAATGTACCATATACAGCGGAAGAGCTTAATGATGCTCAAGTGAAACTATTGCAGGAGAATGAACTTTTTGAAGGTGCTTACATTAGACCACTTGTTTACCTTGGCTACGGTGTTATGGGGTTATATCATAAAGATTGCCCTGTTCATGTCTCCATTTCTGCATGGGAATGGGGTGCATACCTTGGTGAAGAGGGTTTAAAAAAAGGTGTTCGTGCAAAAATAACTTCTGTTACAAGAACTTCCAATACTTCAAGTATGGGTAAAGCAAAAGCTGTAGCAAACTACTTAAACTCTCAAATGGCAAAATTTGAAGCTGTTGAAGCTGGTTATGATGAAGCATTGCTTAGAGATGACCATGGATATATTGCAGAGGCATCTGGTGCAGCATTTTTCATGGTGAGAGATGGAGTACTCATCTCCCCACCTAGTGACAATACACTAGAGTCTATTACTCAAAAAACTGTTATTGATCTTGCAGAAGATATGGGTATAAAAGTGGAGAGAAAACGTATTACTCGTGAAGAGGTTTACATCGCAGATGAAGCATTCTTTACAGGAACAGCAGCAGAGGTAACTCCCATCAGAGAAGTAGATGCACGTATTATTGGTACAGGAACAAGAGGACCAATTACAGAAAAATTACAAACAGCATATTTTGATGTAGTTGCAGGAAAAAATCCTGACTATATTAAATATTTAACATATATTAACTAAGGAAAAACATGCCAGCAGACATGAACGACTATTTTAAAAAGAAAAAACTGGGTAGCAATAACTCAAACAACCATACAGGTGGAGGTTCAAACAACAACTTTGAAAACCCTTTAAACAATATGGGTAAAGGTACACCTTGGATTCTAATTCTTATTGCTATAGGTTTTGCATTTTTTGTATTTAAACCTTTTACTATCATTAACTCTGGTGAAGTTGGCATAAAGGTGAATACAGGTAAATTTGAGCAAACTCCTTTAAAAGCAGGTCTTCATTTTTTTGTCCCTGTCTTACAAAAAATTATACCAGTCAACACACGTATTAGACTTATTACTTATTCTGATATCAGTACAGGTGCATTGGGTGACTCATACAGAGGTTTTGAAGGTGGTCTCAGAAGAAATCCAGCTATTTCTGTACTAGATAGAAGAGGTTTAACCGTTAAAATTGATATTGCCGTACAATATAGACTAAAAGCAGATACTGCTCCAGCAACCATTGAAAAATGGGGTTCAAGTTGGGAAGAGAAAATAATTAACTCTAAAGTAAGAGAAGTGGTACGTGATGTAGTTGGACAATACACAGCAGAACAACTTCCAGAAATGCGTAACGAAATAGCTGCTGCCATTGAAACCAAAGTAAAACAGAGTGTAGATAAACTTCCAAATCAACCTGTTATATTGACTTCTGTTGAACTTAGAACTATCAATCTTCCTACTAAGATTAAAGATCAGATAGAGAGAGTACAAATTGCAAAGCAAGATGTAACTATTGCTGAGCAACAGAAAGAGAAAGCAAAACAGCAAGCACAGAAAGCAGCCGAGATTGCGAAAGGTGAAGCAGAGAGAAACCGTATTGAAGCTCAAGGTGAAGCCGATAAAATACGTATTGAAGCAGAGGAACAAGCAAAAGCCAATACTCTAATTTCAAGTTCACTGACACAAGAACTTTTACAACTTGAGCAAATTAAGACTCAAGGCAAATTCAATGATGCACTCAAAGTAAATAGAGATGCAAAGATTTTCCTTACACCTGGTGGTGCAGTACCTAACATTTGGGTAGGCACTCAAAGCAAAGAACAAATTTTAAGTACACAACAATAAATCAGAGGGTAGAGGGTAGAGGGTAGAGGGTAGAAGTTCAGGCTTTGTCTGTAACAATTTACTCTCTCTTCCACTACTCGCTACTCGCTGATAATTTCGGAGAAATTATCATGACTATAGACTGGACAAAAAACCCCCTAATACCTGCCATTGCACAAGACTCAGAAACTAATGAAGTACTAATGCTTGCTTACATGAATGAAGAGGCTTATAACTTAACTCTATCAACAGGATATGCACACTATTTTAGTAGAAGCAGACAACGACTCTGGAAAAAAGGTGAAAGCTCTAACCATACACAAGAGGTTAAAGATTTACTTTTAGACTGTGATGCCGATACTGTAGTATTGAAAATAAAACAAAATGGTGTTGCCTGCCATACAGGTAGAAAAAGCTGTTTCTTTACATCTGTACTACAGGACAAGGTCATCTTAGACAAAGAGGTAGATACAGATGCCATTTATGGAGTAGTAGATACCCTCTACCACACCATACTTGAACGCAAAAATACTTCAATAGAACAGAAGTCATGGACTAAAAAACTACTTGATAACAAAGATTTGATGTTAAGTAAAATTCGTGAAGAGGCAGATGAAGTCTGTGTAGCCATAAATGAAGAGAGTGATGAACAAGTTATTTATGAATCTGCCGATCTGCTTTACCATACTTTAGTAGGCTTAGGATACAGAGATATATCTCCAGATAGGGTAAAACAAGAGTTAGCCAGACGTTTTGGAACATCAGGAATTACAGAAAAAGAGAGTAGAACAAAATAACCTGTAGGGTTGGCTTTAGCCAACCACTAATGTTAAATTTTATTATATATATGACAAAGACTTAATCTAATGGTCGGCTAAAGCCAACCCTACGCTGAACATCCCGGTGTTTCAGCATTTCCACCAGCAAAATAGTTACCATCAAAACTTACTAAAGAGTACTCTTTGTCATCTCCTAAAGAATCTTTTAAACCCTCAACCGATAAAAATCCAAGTGAATCAGCTCCCATATTTTTAGCAATCTCTTCTGGAGTGTATTGGGTTGATATAAGCTCCTGCTTTGTTGGAGTATCTATCCCATATCTACAAGGGTACTTTATTTCTGGTGCAGCAATTCGCATATGTACCTCTTTAGCCCCTGCCTCTTTAAGCATACGTACTATTTGCTTAGAGGTAGTACCACGTACAAGAGAGTCATCAATAATAGCAACTCTTTTACCTTCTATCAAATGTTTTACAGGAGAGAGTTTCATTTTTACTTTTAAATTACGTATCTCTTGAGTTGGCTCAATGAAAGTTCTTCCAACATAATGGTTACGTACAATTCCCATTTCAAAAGGTACACCAAGACCATCGGCATATCCCTTAGCTGCTGCAACACCTGAGTCAGGAACAGGTAAAACAAGATCTATCTCTGCTGGTGTCTCTTTTGCTAATCTTTTACCCATTTTTAAACGCATTTCATAAACATTTTTACCATCAATAATAGAGTCTGGTCTTGCAAAATATATATATTCAAAAGCACAAGGATGATAGTCTGCTTCAAATACCTTCTCTGAAAGAGGCTCTTTACCATCTTCGAAGATAAGCATTTCTCCTGGTTCAATATCACGAACAAATTCTGCTCCAACTAAATCAAAAGCACATGTTTCAGAAGCTACAATCCATCCACCATCTTTTAGTTTACCAAGGCTAAGTGGGCGAATACCAAAGCGATCTCTTATTACAAACATTTTAGATCTACTCTGAATAGAGAGACAGTATGCTCCCTCAATTTTAGTCAACATGTCTTTAATACGATCAACTAAAGAGTCCTTTTGCGATTTGGCAATAAGATGTATAATATTTTCAGTATCCATATCTGTCTGAAAAATAGCACCACGATCAATAAGCTCTTCTCTTACCTCACTTTTGTTAACAAGATTTCCATTATGTACAACAGATATCTCTCCAAGTTTATATTTGGCAAAAACAGGTTGAGCATCTCCAGCAGATTCACTACCTGCTGTAGAGTAACGGTTATGACCTACTGCACACATACCATCTAAGTTGTCAAGCGTAGTTTGAGAAAAAACATCTGCAACCATTCCACGCTTTTTATAGACAGAGATATTTTTACCATTTGCTACAGAAATACCTGTAGCTTCCTGCCCTCTATGTTGCATTGAGAAGAGAGAATAATACGCTATTGTAGAAGCTTTTTTAGCACCAAACACACCTACTATTGCACACATATTATATTCCTAAACAATCATTAATAGAGTAAAGACCACTCTCTTGGCTTACAACCCATGAAGCTGCACGTATAGCACCTTTTGAAAAAGTTTCTCTACTTGTTGCTGTATGATTTAACTCTAAAAACTCTCCATCATTGTAAAAACCAACTGTATGACGACCCACAATATCGCCTCCACGAAGTGCCATTACTGCTATTTCATCTTTAGATCTTGCACCTATTTGACCATCTCTACCAGATATACGTACTGCATCTAAGTCCAAACCTCTACCTTTTGCAGCAAATTCACCCAATGTTAAAGCTGTACCACTTGGTGCATCAACCTTATGTCTATGATGTTGTTCAACAATCTCTATATCAAAATCAGTTAATGTCGAAGCAACCTGCTCAACCAATTGCTTAAGCAAAGCAATACCTGCAGACATATTTGACGAATAAAGAACTGGCATCTCTTTAGAAGCTTCAGTTAAAAGATTTTGCTGATGTGCTGTAAAACCAGTTGTGGCTATTACCAATGCTGTAGGATTTTTCAGTGCCTCTTCACAAAGTTCTTGAGTCGCGATAGGTGCAGAAAAATCAATAACTACATCACAAGCTTCAAGCAGTACTTTCATACTATTTGTGATTAATACATCATCAGGAACTGCTACATTTAATGTATCGAAAACATGTAATGCACTTAATGTCAATGACTCATTTTCCATTACATTTTTAATAAGATGTTCACCCATTCTACCTGTACTACCTACAATACCAACTTTTGTCATTTTAATCACCAATCCTTATGCTTGTTCTTGAATATACGAAATTACTTGTAGTGCTGCTGTTGCACCATCACCTGCTGCTATTACTACCTGTTTAGGTGCTTCAATACGCATATCACCTGCTGCATAAAGCCCCTCAACTGAAGTTTTCATACTAAGATCAACAATCACTTGACCCCAATCATTCATTTGGCAAATAAATTTACCATTTTCATCTTTTAATACAGAATTATTTACATCATGACCTGCAAAAATAAATACACCTGGTACTTCAAGATTTGAAGTCTCATCTGTCTTTACATTTTTTAGTTTTACACCTGTCACACCCATCATATCACCCTCTATCTCTTCAATAATAGTATCTGTGATTATGTTGATATTTTCTGTTCTTTTAACTCTATCTACAGTTGATGGAGAGGCTCTAAACTCATCTCTTCTGTGTATTAAGTTAACTTCTGCACATATATTTGAGAGGTAATGTGCCTCCTCTAGTGCTGTATCTCCACCACCGAGAACTGCTACAGATTTATTTTTGTAAAAGAAACCATCACAAGTGGCACAAGTGCTAACACCTTTCCCCCATAGTTCAAATTCACCTTTTATACCTGTTCTTTTAGGTGTAGATCCTGTACAAACTATGACCGTCATTGCTTCCACTGACTCACCATTTTCAAAAATGATAGTAAAATGTTTATCTATTTTAGAAATACGTTCAACTTTCTTCATCTCATGTTTAAGGCCAAAGTGGAAACACTGTTTCTGCCAAGTATCCATAAAATCCATACCTGTTTTATCGTGCTCAAAAAACCCTGGATAATTCTCTATTTCAGAACTTTGAGTAATTTGTCCACCTGGCATACCCATTTCGAACATTGTTACATTTTTAAGCCCACCACGTGTTGCATAAAGTCCTGCGGTTAAGCCTGCTGGTCCACCACCAATAATTGCACAATCTAACATTTTGCATCCTTAAAATTTTTAAGCAAATATTTTTAAAAAATAATTGCTAAATTATACTATTTAAATGCTTGGTTAATAATTTTAAGAGAAGTTTTTTATAGAGGAGAGAAGTGAGAAGAAGAACTCCTCACTTGTTTTACAACTTACAGTTGTGCGTTAATTTTTTCTGCAAATGCATCTTTAGACGAAGCACCTACCATTTGATCTACAACTTCACCATCTTTGAAGAAAAGAATTGCTGGAATTGATCTAATTCCATATTTTACTGCCAAATCTTGTTGCTCGTCAGTATTTACTTTAGCAATAGTCGCTTTTCCCTCAAAATCTTCAGCCAACTCTTCGATGACTGGAGCAATCATTCTACAAGGTCCACACCATGGAGCCCAAAAATCTACCATTGTTACACCTTCTGCTACAGTTGCCTCAAAGTTATCTGCTGTTAATTCTACATATTTTGCCATATTAATTCCTTTAATTAAATTTTGAAAATTATATCTTATTTTCATTAATGAATTATTGTATTGAACTGTAATTCTACTTTTTATAAATAATTTTTATTCAAGTGTGTATAATACAGACTTATCTACTCTTATTAATTCAAACTTATTTCACTATATTCTGTTGATCTTGTACACTCTTTTGCTCTGTTACTGGCACCTTTAACTGTATATACAAAAGATATTTTTGCTTCATCTGTACTATTTTTATTTGCACGATGAAGAAGTTTACAGTGGAAAAGAACAACATCACCTTTTTGTAAAGCATGACTTACTTTAGTAGCTATAAGAGGATGGTTTTGTACTATATCATCTGAAAAATACTCTTTTTCATCAAATTGGGAAGCTTCAAATTCCATCTTATGACTCCCCGGAATAAATTCTAACACACCATTCTCACCATTCTCCTCATCCAATGCTAACCAAACACTTACAAGGTTGTCATTTTCAAAGTTCCAATAACGGAAATCTTGATGCCAAGAGGTTTCAGTAGAAGTGTGAGGCATTTTTGTCATAATGGAATTGTGATGAGCAATAGTAATAGTAGGGTTTTCATTTAAAACCTGTTTTAAAACAGGACGAAGTTCAGCACTCTCCATCCACTGTTTAAAAACAATATCACGATGATACACCTGTCGAAGCCGTCTTACAGTAATACGCTCTTCAAACTCTTCACTATGGTTATCGGATATAGTTTTTCTGTCTTCTTTACTCTTCCCGACATACTCCATCTCTGTCTCTATAGGTGGTACCTTATGTTTAAGGTGTGCTTTTGCTATGTCTTTAATAGTATTACAGAGTTCATGCTCGGCAAATTTAGGAAGCAGCAAAAAACCATCTTTATTAAACTGCTCTAACTGTTTGTCACTTAATATCATAATGTACCCTTTTAAAAATGATTAAAGTGCATTATAGCGTAACATTTTCTATAAACTCCACCTCATCACCACGAACAATCAGTGCATCAATGCTAAAAGGCATATCTATCTGTTTACTTTTCAAATAGTATTGTGCAGAGTTAATAACTTTTC
>Ga0256827_10000498_pt1 | contig 24442 bp, 18 predicted proteins | sample CV84metaG_FD_185977 | JGI IMG/M metagenome (GOLD analysis project Ga0256827, IMG submission 185977) | Hydrothermal vent microbial communities from East Pacific Rise, Pacific Ocean - CV84 | ecosystem: Environmental > Aquatic > Marine > Hydrothermal vents | place: Pacific Ocean: East Pacific Rise...
TGATCTTAAGATATAATGATTTGGCATCTCTCTTGATATCATCTTCGGCTTTTTGCCGGCTTTCTTTTTCTTTCTTCAGACGGTATTTGTCAATCCCATCTATCAAATCATCCAAAAAGAACGGGGCTTCATTCTCCTTAAACCCCTGAAGCTGTTCCAGATAATCCAGGATCCTGTCTTTCATCTCCTGAGCCGCTTTATTGGTAAACGTCAGGGCCAGGATATGCTTAAAAGCATCCTGAGTGGATAAGGCAATTTTTAGATATTCAATGGTTAAGGCAGTTGTTTTTCCACTTCCTGCCGAGGACTTATAAACGTATAGCTTTTTACCAGAGATATCCATAGAATCTACTTTTTAAGCTCTATCATTTTCACACCTCCGCTGGTGGGGTATAACTCAAAAACATTTTGTTTGGGATTTAATACTTGCAAACGTCCCAGTTGAGGTATTTGCATCAATTGTTTATCGTATTCCTGAGCACTATATTTCACCCATACCTCAGCGGTCTCAGGAAAGCGATAGGCAATACCATTCACATTTGAAGACAGGTCCATATCCGAAAGCTTTTCGGCCAAACCATTGCTCTTAATAGCTATAGATACTTTTTCGCCACCACTGGATGTCAAATATGTTAGACCATATTCTTTAGAAAACTTAAAGATGGGTGCAATAATATTCGACTGCTCAGCAGAAGGCGTAAAATAAAACACAAAGTGTTCATCGGTCAGCAAGGTCTTTCCGGCAAAAAGATTTAAATAATCGTTTTCCAATTGTTTTAGTTCGTTATTCATCAGAGTCAGGGCGCCAAGCGAATACGCCACTTCCTGAAAACCGGAAATAAGCTCTACTCTGTTTTGTCGGACCTCCATATAATAAGTAGCAGCATCTTGTGCTCTCTGCGACATATCTTTCTCAATAGAACTACGTTTAATAATGGCTTTCTCAATAGTGGCCGTATCAATATCTACTCTTCGGATGATGGTATCAACCTTTTCAACCAAATTAGCATCGGCATAGTACTTAAAAGCTCTGCTTCCTTTTTCTATCCTCTCAACCATATTAACCTCATCCTCATACTCTCCGGATTCATCTTCAATGCTAAGCCCATTGAAAATACCCGACTCATTCATCTTCAGAAAAACGGCATCTCCCGATTTATTGGAAGTACTACCAAAATCCATAAAATACAACTGGTCGACATCGGGTACATACGATTTCGTAATCTTGATATCCGAGATAGCATAACTCACCGAATTCTTAGAAATCACATCTGTTAAACCAAGAAGTCGTTCGGCATAATAAGCATAAGGGCCTTTGATATATTCTGTTTTCTCCACCCACACATCCAGGCGCAACACCACTTTAGGCAAGGCATATACCAATCCATCGGCCTGGCTATAAGTTTTGGATGATTCTACTTTATGACTCAGAACCTGTGCAAAAGACAGTGTTGTATATAATACAAGAAATACTAAACTAAATTTTCGCATAATCATTTAATTGGTAAAAAAATCAAGAATATTACCTGCCGCAGAAGTTGTTCCTTTATACAATTCGGTATACTTACAATTAGTGCACGTTACAGCAGTGAATTTTTTATTCTGCACATCAAATATTTTAGCAAACCTGCCTCCGGTTGTTCTTATCTCGTCGGTCTCAAATTTGGTATTACCACATTTGGGGCAAACATATTTTTGTGCCATAAAAAATAGAGTTTTATTCGTTTAATAATATGTAACAATATTACGAATAAAACTCTAAAAAAACGATGTTTAAGTATAAAATTACTTCACAAAAAGCAATTCTCTGTATTTTGGTAAAGGCCATAATTCGTCATCAACCAAAAGCTCCAGCTTATCCACATGACGACGGATAACTTCGCCCATAGGCCTCACTTGTGTATCGTACGAAATTGATTGTTCTTCCAAATCCTCAATAACATTAGCTATCTTTCTGGCATCTATCATCTTATCCACCCCTTTCTTAATCTCCGAGATATGATGTGATATCTTAGTGATGATATCCAATTCATTTTTAGACACTTTGCCATACATTTGCAAATCAAGGATTTCTTTTAATCCTTTTACATTCTCAATTAAAGTATTTTGATATCTGATGGCAATAGGGATAATATGATTGGTAGCCATATCACCTAAAACGCGTGATTCTATCTGAATACGTTTGATGAATTTCTCGAAACGAATTAAACGTCTGGCCTCTAACTCTCGTCTTGTCAGCACATTATTTCTTTCAAATAAATCAATCGTCGATTTCCTGGTCAAGGTGTTCAAGGTCAAAGGTGTGGTATCTATACAGGAAAGGCCGCGTCTTTTAGCTTCTTCTTTCCATTCATCACTATAATTATTCCCTTCGTATCTGATTCTTTTACTATCGGTAATATATTTCTTTACCACTTTAAAAAGCGCTTCGTTAAAAGTGATTCCGGAATCCATTAAATCTTCCATCTCTTTGGTAAATACCCTAAGCTGATCGGCTAAAATGGTATTCAGTGCAATCATAGGCTTGGCACAATTGGCGTTGGATCCCACGGCTCTGAATTCGAATTTATTTCCGGTGAAAGCAAAAGGCGATGTACGGTTTCTGTCGGTATTATCTAATAAAATCTCCGGTATTTTAGGTACATTGATATTTAAATCTTCCAGGATATCTCCTGTCATATCAGCACTGGTCTCGCTTTTTTCAATCTTATCCAGCATTTTGGTCAATTGCGAACCAATAAATACACTAATGATAGCCGGTGGTGCCTCATGGCCACCTAATCGGTGATCGTTACCGGCACTGGATATTGTAGATCTTAAGAGTTCTTCGTTATCATTAACGGCCTTCAACATATTAACTAAATAAGTGACAAAACGAAGGTTTTGCTTTGAAGTTTTACCAGGTGCCAACAGGTTATTACCCAAATTGGTAGACAAAGAATAGTTATTATGTTTTCCGGAGCCATTAACTCCCGCATAAGGTTTCTCGTGAAATAAGGCTACAAAATTATGTTTCTTGGCTACTATCTCAATAATATGCATGATCAGCTGATTGTGATCAACCGCCAAATTCACCTCTTCGTAAACCGGTGCCACTTCAAACTGATTGGGTGCTACTTCGTTATGACGTGTCTTCACAGGGACACCCAAACGATGGGCTTCGGTTTCGTACTCCTTCATAAACTCTTTCACTCGTTCCGGAATAGTTCCAAAATAATGATCGGATAATTGTTGATCTTTAGCACTTGAATGTCCGAATAATGTTCGGCCTGTTAATACCAAATCCGGACGAGCAGTATGTAAAGCAGTATCTACCAAAAAATACTCCTGTTCCCAGCCCAATGTGGCAAATACAGTATCCACTCTATCATCAAACATTCTACAAACCTTGGTAGCTGCCTGATCAAGCGCATGCGATGATTTTAATAAAGGTGTTTTATAATCTAAGGCTTCGCCGGTATACGACACAAAGATAGTAGGAATACAAAGTGTAGTTCCTAAAATAAAAGCAGGTGAAGTAGGATCCCAGGCGGTATAACCTCTGGCTTCAAAAGTATTTCGGATACCTCCGTGGGGGAAACTACTGGCATCGGGTTCTTGTTGTACCAATTCATTGCCTCTAAAGTTCTCAATGGCTTTTCCCTGACCTTCGGGATTCACAAAAGCATCATGTTTTTCGGCAGTAGAACCTGTTAAAGGATGGAACCAATGCGTATAATGCGAGGCGCCCTTGGTAACCGCCCAGGCTTTCATAGATGCGGCAATCTGATCCGCCACTTTCCTGTCAATCTTAATATCTTTCTCAATAGCCTGCTGAACTGTATTAAAAGCTTCCACCGTTAGATACTCTTTCATGGCAGACAAATTAAAGGTCATCTCACCAAAATAATCGGCCGGTTTAGTCTTGGGTAATTCATAATGAATCGCTTTACGTTCTAGTGTTTTCTCTAGTGCAATAAATCTGAAATTAGGCATATTCTATTGTTTTAAACTTAAAAATTATTGTGTGATATTAAGGCTGCAAATATAAGTGATATAATTAAATATATCATCATGAAAATTGAATTCCAATATCTTGCAACGGTATTTATTTTCTATTAAATTAGCCAAAAATTTTTAATATGATTTTAATTGCCGATAGTGGTTCTTCAAAAACAGACTGGGTCCTTTGGGATACTAAAACCAAGCAGTCTTCCAATTATAAAAGCATAGGATTAAATCCTTTTTTTATTGATAGCACCAAAGTAGAGGAAACTATAAAGTCTCTTTTCTCTGCACAAGTGCTGAAAGCTATAAAAAAGGTCTTTTTTTATGGTGCCGGATGTGGTAATGATAAATCGCAAAACACCATTAAGAGAGGTATTGAATCAGCCTGTACAGAAGCTCAGATTGAAGTCTCTCCTGATTTACTGGCAGCTGCCCGGGCTTTATGTGGTCACGAAGCCGGCATCGTTTGTCTTCTCGGAACAGGTTCAAACTCATGCGTTTATGATGGAGAGCATATCGTTGAAAGAAGCGTATCATTTGGTTATGCCATGGGTGACGAAGGCTCAGGAAATCATATGGGCAGACAATTATTAAAATCTATTTTCACAAAAAATGTCCCTGACAATATCCTTGAGGCATTTATTCAGGAGTATCCGCAATTGGACTTACCTCAGCTATTAAACCAGCTTTATCATTCGCCATCGCCTAATAAATTTCTGGCCGGATTTTCACTTTTTATTAAAAAACACAGTTACGATCCCTTCATAAAAAACCTGATTGATGATTCATTCGATCAGTTCTGTGATTTTTTTATCTTTGATTTTGTTAAAAAATACGATTATCCTACATATTTCTTAGGATCTATCGCCTGGAACTATAAAAAAGAACTAACTAACAGACTAAAAAAACATCAGATTAAATATGCTAAGATTATTCAGCATCCAATTGAAGCACTATTGACATACCATAAAAACAATCTGATAAAATAATAAAAGATTTAAAAAAAAGTTGTTATAAGAATGAAGTTATCTGTCATCATCGTTAATTATAATGTAAAGCACTTTTTAGAGCAGTGCCTCAACTCGGTGCGCATAGCTGCCAGGCATGTGGATTGTGAGGTATGGATGGTAGACAATAACTCAGTGGATCATTCTGTGGAAATGACCCGCGAGAAATTTCCCGAGGTAAAAGTGATTGCCAATAAAGAGAACACTGGATTCTCGGTAGCTAATAACCAAGCTATTAAAAAGAGTCGTGGCGAATATGTTTTACTGTTAAATCCGGATACTGTAGTAGAAGAATATACTTTTAAAAAGGTAGTAGATTTTATGGACGCCCATCCCGAAGCCGGTGGTTTAGGCGTAAAAATGGTGGATGGTAATGGTAATTTTCTTCCTGAGTCCAAAAGAGGCTTACCCACTCCTGCCGTAGCTTTTTATAAGATCTTTGGTTTATCGTCACTCTTTCCAAAATCCAAAACTTTTGGAAGATATCATCTGGGCTATTTAGATAAGGAAGAAACACATTCCATTGATATATTATCCGGTGCTTTTATGCTGATGCGTAAGGAAACGCTGGATAAAGTAGGTTTATTAGACGAGACCTTCTTTATGTATGGCGAAGACATTGATTTATCGTACCGTATTATCAAAGGAGGTTATAAAAACTACTATTTCCCCGAGACCAGAATCATCCATTATAAAGGAGAAAGCACCAAGAAAAGTAGCGTAAACTACGTTTATACTTTTTATAATGCCATGGTCATCTTTGCCCGCAAGCATTTTAGTTTAAAATATGCCAAGATATTCTCATTACTCATTCATATAGCTATCTATTTGAGAGCTTCGCTATCGATAGCCAAACGTTTTATCAGCAAAATACTCCCTCCTTTATCCGATGCTTTAATCCTTTATGTTGGTTTTTATTTTATTAAAAACTATTGGGAGCAAACCTGGCTTTTACCTAATGGCGGGCAATATCCTGTCCTTTATATGCATTATATCGTTCCGGTGTATATCAGTATTTTATTGGGTGGGGTATTACTGAGCGGGGGCTACGATAAGCCTTTCCAGATATCCAAGCTCATCAAAGGCCTTTTTATTGGTATCATCAGTATATTAGTGATGTATGCTTTATTACCAGAGAATTACCGTTATAGTCGTGCCATTATTATTGCAGGTACTTTTTGGGGATTTATTTCTTTATCGGGTTTACGGTATTTTATGCAACTTATAGGTTTGGGGCCCTATAAAAACCCGGGTTCAAAAACAAACAGAATTGCTGTTATTGGGTCTGCCAGCGAAGCACAAAGGGTTACATCGCTGATCAGAAACACCACCGACACCCCTGCTTTTATTGGTATTATCGCCATATCGGAAGAAGATAATAATAAAGAAGGCGTTATAGGCTCCTTACATCAGCTAAAAGAGATTATTAGTGTTTATAGTATTGCCAATATTGTATTTTGCGCCAAAGATATGTCGGCTCAGGATATCATCGATCAGATGATTCACTTTCAGGATAAAGGCGTGGGTTATAAGATTGCACCTGAGGAAAGTCTGGCAATCATTGGTAGTAACAGCATCAATACTACCAACGATTTGTTTATGTTAGAAGTGGATGGTATTCACAAAGCACAAAACAAAAGAAACAAACGGATTCTTGATTTTGCTTTTTCGTTACTTTTCCTGATAAGTCTTCCAATAAGCATTTGGTTTGTAAAGAATAAAACCCGATTTATTTCCCATATTTTCTCGGTTCTTTTCTCACAACGAACCTGGGTAGGTTATTATATCGACCGGGAAGAAAAAGAACAGAAACTCCCTAATATTAAAAAAGGCGTGCTTCATCCCGGTGATGCTTTTACGAATAAACAACTCAATAACGACACGCTACAAAGGCTTAATCTGTTATATTCAAGAGATTATAGAATAACCACCGATATGGAGATTATATGGAAGGGCTTTAGTAATTTAGGCCGATAATTATTCCTGTTGATTCAAGCGTTGTCTCAAGACTTCAAACATCACAATACCACCGGCAACACCTACATTTAACGATTCTATGGTACCTGTCATAGGGATTTTAACAAAGCCATCCAAATACTTCATATAGGCTTCGGAGATGCCATTCTCTTCGCTTCCCAGCATAATGGCTGTAGGGCCTTTAAAGTCGGCGTCATAATAATAATCCTCTGCTTTTTCGGAAACGCCATATAATTTAATACCGCTATTCTTCAGAAACTCCATAGTGTCCTTTAAATTATCCTCGCGACAAACATTTATTTTGTGCAAAGCTCCTGCCGAGGTTTTAATAGCATCCTCGTTGATAGTGGCTGCTCCGCGCGAAGGGATGATAATAGCATCTACGCCACTACACTCTGCCGTACGAGCAATAGCCCCAAAATTACGAATATCGGTAACCCTGTCCAGAATCAATAAAAAAGGCATCTTCCCTTTATCGTAAAGCATTGGAACCAGATTCTCGATATTTTGATATACGATAGTAGATAAATATCCTATCACCCCCTGATGATTTTTACGGGTGATACGGTCCAAGGCCTGCGAAGGCACATTTTTATAAGGTATTTTATGGTATCTGATCAGGTCGAATAGCTCGTGATAAAGCTCCCCGCGTAAACCGTTCTGGATCAATAAGCGTTCCATCTCCTTACCACTCTCAATGGCTTCCATAATAGCACGAATGCCAAAAGCCATCTGGCTGTCTTTTAATTTCTTCATTGGTGTTTAATCTCTTATAAATCTTTCATTAAAGGCATCAACTGCATCATCTTTTCTTCGTGGCTTAAATTCCCATCGAGCCAATGTATCACAAAACCTTGTTTTTCCATTCTCCTAAACCAGGTCATCTGTCGTTTGGCAAACTGATGTATGGCCGTATTCAACCTTCTAAACATCTCATTATATGATATTTCCTCTTGTATATACTGCGTGATAAAACGGTATTCCAGGCCATAAAACTTCAATTCCTCGGCAGTTACTCCTTTATTTAATAAGCCTTCAACTTCTTGTACCATCCCCTCTTCCAGTCGTTGTTCCAGCCGTTCGGTGATACGGGCTCTCACCACCCTCCTGTCGAAGTTGATTCCCACAATTAGCGTTTCTATCTTAGGGAAAGTAGTATCGATCTCCGGATGATCCTCATAATATTTCTGAATCTCAATAGCCCTCAGTAAACGATCGCGGTCCGAGGTATCGGTGGTATTATGAAGGTTCTTAAAATCCTGTAAAATCTCATCCAGCTCCTTATCCGATTTTATTTCCAAAAACTCCCGCAACACCTCATTCCTGGGTACATCAATAAGCTTATAGCCCTTTAATACCGATTCGATATACATACCGGTACCACCACATAAAATGGGGAATTTCTCTCGCGCCTCAATTTCCTGATAGGCTTTTAAAAAATCCGACTGGAACTCAAAAACATTATACTCATATCCCGGATCGGCAATATCTATCAAATGATAAGGAATCTCCTGTCCATCGATGCTATAATCCGAAAGATCTTTACCGGTGCCAATATTCATTCCTCTGTACACTTGCCTGGAATCTGCCGAAATAATCTCCCCATTTAAGTGGGAAGCTATATAGGTAGCAAAACTGGTTTTACCTGTAGCGGTTGGTCCTAAAATGGTAATCATAAATAATGTTTCATTTTTTACAAAAGTAATATAAAAGATATTAAGCTCGTCATAAAAAGCAAACCACTAAGCTTTACGTGCTCTTAATTTATATTCTATTTGAGTGAGAGCATCTCTGAACAACTTCATTTTCCGGAAGCTTAAAGGCTGTTCTTGAATATCCTCTTTTGTAAAACCCAAAGGCATCTCAGAGAAATAATCAATCACATCACTCATGCTATCCATAAAATCCGATTCTTCTCCTTCGGTGATTTTGGCATGCGATTCTTTCAGGTATTGCAATATCCTTAAACCATCAACCAACTGAACACAAGCATTTACAAACAGGTGTTTCTGTTTAAAATTCTTTCGAAGAGGGCCCCAGATATCTTCTCTTTTAAGCTGTTTCTTTAAAAAATCTGTCATGGGTGTCATCACCTCTTTTTCGAATAAAACATGAAATGCCTCGAATGTTTCCGCCACCTCCTGAAAAAGTACTTTCCTATAAAAAGGATACGACGACCAATCTCCAGAGTCGCCTTTAATCATGGCCGGTCCTGTACCAAAATTCACTCTGTCCGAAAAACGTGCCTGAGGATATATCTTTATAGCATTATAATTACTTATGGGACCACTTTTACACATCTTTTGAATAAAATAAAAATCTTCTCCACTATGTTTGGGTGTCATCCCTCCCAGCCGTTTATACTGCTTAATATTACAGGCCATCCCCGACCCTATGGCCGAAAAGGCATAAGGATTGTCAATTAACAGCATATTAATGGCATATAAACGCATATATAACTCATAGCGTAATATGGCCATATCTTCCTCGTCTTTCCCTATTAATGGATGATAATACGGATTTGAATGTGCCAAAATATGAGGGTGACTGTTAAACACATCTACTACCGATTGAAAATAATCCGGCGGATAAAAAGTATCGGCATCAATAGTGATGATCATATCGGTATCCGCTCCTTTTTGCGATGCGGCATCCATGCTCAGCTTTCGTGCCCAGCCCACACCTCTTTGCTTACCTTCCCAGGCTTGTCCCCGGGTAGATTTGTCAATGACAATAATATTTGGAGACTCTATACCGGAGAGAAACGCCATGCTTTTAGCGTTATCACGACATATATGTACTTTATCCACATCGTCCCACCAGTCGTTGGGCTGATTCACACATACTATTATTGAGAAATTGGAATAGGACTGTTTTTTTAAACAGCTGATAAGCCCCGGCAAATTATCGCTCTCATTTAATACCGGTAAGCAGATATAGAGATGAGGCTCCAAGATTAAAGAAATTTAGAAATGGTTGATTCTTTCAGATATGTTTTCATTTCGTTGGTAAGCTTATGGATGATGCCACCCATAATACATTTCTCAAATGGGCAAATAGGTCTCCCTAAGGGACATTCTTCTGTGATAATAGGGCCATCGATACATTCGTACACATCGTATAACGACACTTTATCGGCATCTATATTCATGATAAAACCGCCACTAGGACCTCGCATAGATTGCACAATACCCTGTTTTACCACACGTTGCATTACTTTTGCTAAGTGATTTCTACTTGAACCTGTTGCTTCGGAAATGGTATTAACATTTACAGGCTTGCCATCGGCTTGTGCTATTAACACCACCGCATGAATGGCTAAAGATGAAGCTTCGGAAAAGTTAACTATTTTCGACATCTATTTACTTTTAATGCAAATGTAATAATTAATCAAGTATTTGAGATGCCGAATGCATATTTATTCCTTATATATAATGAAACCATATTAAAAACGCCTTTTATGCACATCGAATACCTGTTGATCGTTAAATGATTTTATCTTTCGTGCTATCATCACAAATATCTTCAGGTCGTTTTCGTTAAACCATCGGATAGCCACAGGTTGCGCATTAGAAGCTTCGGCTAAACGAATCAGCATTTGAAATTTATATTTGTTCAGCCACATAATCGCATTTTTATCGCCATGAACGGCACTATCGAAAGCCGCAAATTGAGGAAATCCATTTTTGATTAACCATTGTACGCTTTGTTCACCACCACGGACAGACTCCACCAACATGGCCAATTCGGGATACTTATTCTTCATCAGGAAATGAAAAAACTTGATGTTTCCACCTAAAGCCTCAATAAAAGCCAATAGTATTTTAACAGGATATGTTTCTAATTGTCCTCGTTTCATTATATGTCAGTTTCTAATGTATACAGATGATAAAGATAAGCTAAAAAACTTTAAATCAGATGGTTTTATTTTCTCGAAATAAATCTGTTATTCTTCAATTCACTAAATACTTTAATGCCTTTGATAAAATGATCGTATACAATATTATGATTATAAATCTGGCTCACTTCCTTTTGTTGCAATATTTTTCTTTTTTTCTTTAAACTACCCAATGCAGCATAAAAATGGAAATGTGCTTTCATCACTGCCAAAGCATCCTTGATACTACCATCGACTAAGAATTTTACACCAGCCACACCATCTAATATCAAACGCCATAAGAAGACCCATATCAAATGCTTAGATTCCACGTTTTTAAACAATAGGAAGAAATTATTTCTGAAATTAAGATATGTTTTTCTGGGGTTCCCTTTGGGTAAGGTACCACCTCCCACGTGGTAAACCACCGATTGCGGGTGATAATAAATTTTATAACCTTCGTTTTTGGCTCTCCAACAAAAATCTATCTCTTCCATATGAGCAAAGAAATCTTCGTCCAGTCCGTTTAAGTCATGATACACCTCGGCTCTCACAAACATACAGGCACCACTGGCCCAAAACACTTCGGTAATATCATCATACTGTCCTTTATCTTCTTCTACCTCCTGAAAAATACGACCTCTACAAAAAGGATAGCCATACTTATCGATAAAACCACCACCGGCACCGGCATATTCAAAATGTGTTTTCTGATGAAAGGCTTTTATTTTAGGCTGACAAGCGGCTATATTTTTATGATCGTCCATAAAGGAGATAATGGGTTCTATCCAGTTGTCTGTCACCTCGATATCGCTATTTAAAAGAACATAATAACGGGCTTCTATTTGTTTAAGGGCATCATTATAACCTTTGGCATAACCGCCATTATCTTTATTAATAACGACTCTTAAATCGGGATACTCTTTTTCTAAAAAGGCTATGGAATCATCGGTAGAATCGTTATCCGCAATGATAAGCTCAGCATAGAGGGGCAGACTCTTAACCACAGAAGGCAGAAAACGCTGAAGAAAATCTCTTCCGTTCCAGTTTAATATAACAACTGCTACTTTTAACATCAGTTCTTTTTACAATTATCTGGGATCATTATAAAGCTCACCCGATCGGCCATAATAGCGGTCTTCGCTCGGAGGGTCAATCGATTCGAGCTGATCGCGATGCAGATAAGATTGCCAGTGAGGATTACTCACCTCTCCTACCACATTTGAATGAAGCAATTGATAGCCATTAGGCACCAGATGAGGATTATAAAAAACAAACTTCCCGTCTCTCTGATTACCAATCTCATAATAATGCCATATCTGATAAGGCACCGAACCATTATGCATACCGCCACCACTCTCATATTCCTGATCGGAAATAGTATTTGGTGGTCCATATTGCAAATATACCCTGCCTCTATCGGTTGCAAAACCGGGACGGTATTTATTTCCAAAACTATTATTGGTTTTTATCACCTCCACCTGATACTTCTTCCAGGCATATTCGGGGTTATTTTCGTCACGACTTTCCCAGAAAAAGGCCAGGAATTTCTGCTTCTGTTCTTTATCGGCATCCTTTAAAGAATTCCGGATAAAAGTACGTTCTACCGGTGTAGCAATAGGATAAACACTTTCGATAAGATAAGTAAGCGAGTCGTTGCTAAAGCTGTTAACAAACGATTCTCCGGTTGAAATTTTTGATAGCAATCCTTCATTAAATACCACATCGGGATTACTTAATTGAAAGAAGGACTTATTAGCTGTTAATACTTGATTATCTCTGTTTCTAACTTCCAGGTTTAAGAAATAATTACCACTGGCCAGACCCGATAAATCAAACTTACTCAAAATCACATTTACTTCACTGGCCGTCATCTTTTTACGTACAATCAACTCATTCACCACTTCTTTTTCATTGGTGAAATCGGAGATATAAGCAGTCATCAGGAACTTTTCGTTGTCTCCCACCCATTTGGCAGCATTATATAACTCGGCATAATAGGTGATCGATTTCTCTGTCTTAGGGAAAAAAGTACTCACATGCGGCACCATATCGTAGCCATTTTTGGTGTTAGACTTCCACTCTGTGCTTTTGGCATAAGAAGATAAAAACTCCACATCACTCAGCTGAATGGTATCCTGACCATAAGCCAGCTCTATATCTGCAGTAGCCGATGTTGGCTCATTGGAAGTATTGGCATCCTGAAATTCCACCTCCATCACATATTTCCCGTTTTTAAGAAAAAAACGTTGTTGGTCGAGAAAATTAAAATTCACTTTTAAAGTATCATCAATAACAGGGCTGTTCAGTTGCGTTTTGCTGTACTCAACAATATCTTCGCCATCTTTAAACATCAATATCACATTAACACTGGCCTGATATTTCCCTTTATCAATCTCTATCATTTTAAGTCCGGCTGCATTCACCGATAAATAAGTCTCAATATAAGGACCCAATTCGGGGTTATAAAAACGAGAATAACTCAGATTGGCTTGTAAATTCTGTGACTGCAAGCTCCCCATTAAGATAGTGGCTAACAGAAATAAATAATATTTTTTAAACATGTGTAGATTCTTTAAAATACGATTCGTCAAAAATACAAAATTAATCCAAAGAGTTTCTTTAAATATCTTTTATTCAAGCCGTCAATCTGATAAATCTGAAATGAACTTCTTTACTACGAATTATTAAAAAACAGGTCGTTTAAAGCTATCATATTTTCACCAAAAAAGGCCATTTTTTCATCTGTTTTGGGTATTGAGAAATTAAAATAAGACCATTTTTACGAAAAACCTCAGGCAAAACATACGAATCAAATAAGAGAAAGCGGAATAATTCCTTTTAATAATGATGATACAGCATCACAAAACCCTCTTAATTATTTGATTATTAACACCCTTTGGTAATAACAATAATTTTTCTCAGTTTTTTTTATTCTCTGCTTGCAGTTTTAAAAAACGGGTGTATATTTGCAGCGGAGAATTGGCAGAGTGGTCGATTGCGGTAGTCTTGAAAACTATTGTACCGAGAGGTACCGGGGGTTCGAATCCCTCATTCTCCGCAAAAGAAAACCCATAGTGTAAGCTATGGGTTTTTGCATTTTAGGCAGAAACCAAGCTTGCTTGAAGTTCTGACTAACATGCAAAAAGCTTATCATCGGCAGATGATGGGTTTTTATGCTTGCCAGGGATAAACATTCAGGGATCAATGTTTTTAATCCCTCATTCTCCGCAAAAGAAAACCCGTAGTGTAAGCTATGGGTTTTTTGCATTTTAGGCAGGAACCAAGCTTGCTTGAGGTCCTATAATAAGCTTGCTTGAAGTTCTATAATAACCTTTTAGCTAAAGCCAATGATTTGTAGAAGTCATCACAAATTAAATCTTCCGATATCCAATCATATATCTTAGAGTTCTCGAAATTCTCTTTTATCTCATCATTAACACCGGAGAGTATCACGGTAATTTTTTCTTTTTTTAAGATTTTTAGCGTTTCTATCAAATTGTGTAAACCTGTATTATCAATAAAAGGCACATGTCGCATCCTTATGATTAAGACCTTACTTTTTAAGCCTATCTCTTCTATGACCTCAGAATAGGTTCTTGCCGAAGCAAAAAATAAGGGGCCACTTATTTCGTAAATATTTAAAGTTTTGGGCAGCATCGAATAATCTTCTATTAAATCGGTATCAACCACATTGGTTATTCTTTTATCATTGATATCCGACATTCTTTTCATAAAAAGCAGCGCTGATAATACAACGCCCACCTGAATAGCCACCGTTAAATCGACAAAAACAGTCAGTAAAAACGTTGATAATAATACAATGATATCAAAATAACTTGATTTTAAAATAGATATAAATGAACGCCATTCGCTCATATTGTAGGCTACCACAATTAAAATACCGGCTAAGCACGACATAGGAATTAATTTAGCCCAGCTACCCAAAAATAGCATGATTAAAAGTAAAGTAAGCGCATGGATTATTCCTGCTATGGGCGTTCTTCCCCCATTCTTAATATTAGTTGCAGTTCGTGCAATAGCTCCTGTTGCAGGAATACCACCAAAAAATGGCGTGATGATATTAGCGACACCTTGTGCAATAAGTTCGGTGTTCGAACGATGCCGGCCACTAATCATGCCATCAGATACAACAGCTGACAATAAAGATTCTATACTTCCCAGCAAAGCAATAGTAATGGCGGGAGCTATATAATTATGTAATTCGCCCATATGAATGGCAGGAATACTAAAACTAAAATGGCTGGGTATTTCACCAAAAAAGGTTTCAATGGTTGTAACCGGTATGTCCAAAAGTTGTACCATTACAGTAATCACTATGATGGAAATAAATGATCCCGGCACTTTGGTGGTTATCTTTTTAGAGAATATGGCTATCAATATGGTAATGGTCGTTATGGCCAATGCCGAATTATTTATCTCATCGAAATTGCTAAAATACAAAACCCATTTATCAATAAACTCCGATGGTACTTTTTCAATAGGAAGTCCCAAAGCATCTTTTACCTGGGTTGAAAAAATCACTAATGCAATGCCGCTTGTGAAACCAACAACCAAAGGCTGAGGGAAATATTTCAGAAGTGTTCCCAGTTTAAGAAAACCGAATATTATCAGAAAAACACCCGCCATAACCGTAGAGATTAACAGCCCATCTACGCCATATTTTTCTACAATCCCATATACAATAACAATAAAAGCACCGGTTGGGCCACCAATCTGAACCCTGCTACCTCCCAATAGAGATATCAGAAAACCTGCTACAATGGCTGTAATCAAGCCTTTCTCCGGAGAAACACCTGAGGCCACCGCAAATGCAATGGCTAACGGTAAAGCCACAATCCCCACAACTATTCCTGCTAATATCTCTTTGGATATTTGTTCTTTGGCTATCCCCGATTTTAGTAATGTGAAGAACTTTGGATTAAATACTTTTTTCATCGTAATCTTTTATCATAACATTAACTAAACATTAAGAACTAACTCAAACAAATTCATCATTCTTTTACAAAAATCTTTGTTTTGTTCTTCTTTAAAGAGAATCAGTTTAATATTGTTGGTAATAGGTATTCCCATATAAAAAGTGGTCACATCTTCAACAGGGATATTCTTGCTCCATATCCTTTCTTCAATTCCGTCGTCAATAATTTTGGCAACGACATCAGTTTGTGCTTTAAAAAGATATTGAAGCTTTTCCATCATTTCCTCATCATTGGCCTGTGAGGCTTCGGTGAATAACAGAATTGTGATTCCATTATGTTCTGTTAAATATGATATGGTTTTACAGATGACACGAAATAGTCTTTTTCTGGCGGTAATTTTTTCAAGAGAAATCTGTTTCAGTTTATCTATCATATTCACCGAAACATCGTCTATAATAGAAAGCATGATATCTCTCTTTGTTTTAAAATGTCGGAAAATAGCACCTTCGCTAAGTCCCGTATGTTTGGCAATATTTTTTGTAGAAACAGATTTAATACCCTCTGCAATAATAATTTGCAAAACGGCCGATTTTATTTCCTTCTGTCTTTCTTCTGTTGTTTTTCTACTCATGAATACAAATATAATATTTATAATAAAGCTTTGATTATAAATATAACCAAAGCTTTATTTAATTCTAAAAAAGTTATCTAATTCAATTCTATATAGACAATTGCTTTATCAGGCAAATTTATGATTTCTTTTTTTACAATGGCACGAGTAACTTCTGCTAATTGTTTCTTTTCGGCATCAGTTGCTGTTTTCTTACCAATTTTGGGTTTGATAGTTTTAATGGTTGACATTTCTTCTTTTGTTAATAGATAATTTTTATCTAAAATGACTTTTATTTTCTTACCATTGTCTTTTCTTTCAAAAGTAAGAATTGTTGTTCCTTTTTTTTCTGCAAGTGTATTATCAACAATAAATTCATCGGTTTTATTAGTATATTGACCCGCATTTAGACGAACTCCTGTAATAAAACATATGGCATCAATCATATCTCTATTATACTCCGAAATTGACACTTTTATACTATTTCTGATAGGTGTTTCATTTGGAAATAGTTTTTCTAATACATTTTTAGTGATTAAAAAACCAGCCGTATTACAAGCACATATATGACCGTCAAATTTCCCTACATCGTTAAGAGAGATAGAATAAATATCTTTGTCATTACGAATTGTCCCGGCAATTATTGTTTTGTGATCTCTAATTTTAATAATACCCGCTTTTTTATACACACTTTGTTGTGCATTTAATGTAAGACTCAATATCGATATTGCAACCAATAATACTAAATTTTTAATTTTCATTTTTTAAATTTTAAAAAGATTAATAAATTATTTTTAAACTTTATTCTTATCAACCATATAAGCATACATCGGTACAAATACAAGTGTGAGTAGCGTACCAATGAGCAATCCACCAATGGCAACATCTGCCAAAGGACTCAATTTTTCAAGGCCTACTGCTCGTTCCATAGCAATAGGAATCATACCTGCGATGGTGGCAAAGGCAGTCATCATAACGGGACGGAAACGAACCTGAACACTCTCAATGGCACTCTCGAAAGGCGACTCACCCGTAGCTCTGAAATGTTGGTAAAAATCTATCAACAATACCGCATTTTTTATAATGATTCCAAACAAAAGCAAAATCCCCAACATACTAGGCATGCAACTAGGTTTATTGAAAAGTAACATTCCCCATGCTGCCCCTATCATAGAAAGCGGCAAAACCAAAATCATAATAAAGGCCATTTTCACCGATTTATAAATGGCTATTAAACCTACCAGCAACAATACAATGCCTAACAGAATGGCTTTAGACATCCGTTTGAAACTATCATTAATAGAGGCAATATCTCCTTCCTGTGTGATGACAAGATCTTTATCAGATTTTATCTGACTCAGTGCTTCTTCGGTATCATCAGTTAAGTGTGTGATGGTTCTTTTAGCACGATAACCGCTAACATCAATGCTGTAAAGCATCTTATTACGTTCTATTTTGGCATAGGTCAGATTCTTGGAAATTGTAGCTAACTGTTCTAAAGGAACATCTCCCATTTTAGTTTTTATAGGTAGCAGTCGTAGTGTTTGTACATTTTCATTGAACTTGCCTTTCATATACAAACGTACCGGCTGCGCATCCATGGATTGTAAATTGGAGTTCAAGCTCACTACCTGACCTTTGATAGGAATCTGCATGGCTATTTGAAAAGGCGTGATACCATAACTCAGGGCTTTATTTTCGTCAATATCCAAAACAAACTCACTAAAATCCTTATCCCAACTTGTTGATACCGAGGTTAATCCTCCAATGGTTTTCATAATTTCCTCTACAGTATGCGATTTTTGTGCAAGGCCATCAACAGTAGCCGATTTGATTCGTGTATTTACAGATGCTTTGATAGAGGAAACAGCGGTAGCTCCAAAATCGTAAACATCATTCTTTTTCACCCCTTCGAGACTTGCAATCTTATCTCTGATCTCTCCTTCTAAATCCCAAATAGTTTTATCTCTGTCGAAACGATTAATACAATTAATAGAAATTGTTGCTTCGGAAGGTAGGTTCCCACTTCCCAAACTCAATACACCGGCTTCGCCACCAAAAGCAACAGAACTTCTTACAACCCAAGGCTGAGCATGCAACCATTCTAAAAATGGCTTTAATTTCTCTTCGGAACTATTAACAGTTTCGTTGGAACTAAATGCTACCTGCGCTTTAATAATCCCAGTATCCATAGGAGGCATGGCATCTTTTCCTATTGTGGGCATAACAGTTCTCACACTCACTACCATCAAAATAAGTACCGATACCGAAAGCACTACTCTACGAAGAATCTTATTCTTACCGTTTGAATATTTAATAACATTGACATAAGGTTTTACTAATCGCCCAAACGATTTGTCGTATAAATCATCAAACCAAAGCTCGATCTTTGTTTTTGCGGTTCCATTTCTGAAGAAAAACTTCAATAACTGAGGTATAAAGGTGATGGATAAAAAAAATGAAACCAAAAGTGCAATGATGAGGGTGAACATCATCGGACGGAAAATCTTTTCAGGAAACCCACCGATAAACATCAAAGGGAAAATCACAAAAATAGTAGCCAAAGTCCCTGACCATATGGGTGCAATCACTTCTTTTGTACCTTTTTGGATAGCAGTATCCAAGTCTTCACCAAGTTCATTAATGTGCCTTTCGACATTTTCGAGCACCACCACCGCATCATCGGCAAGCATACCTAATGCCAGGATTATTGCCGTGTAGATCACCATATTCAACTGCCCTCCGGTCAGCCAAATCACTGCCAATGTAGAGAAAAAAACCATGGGAATAGTTACTGTTGCAGCTGCAATGGCTCTAAAGTTACCTAGAAAAAATAATATGACTAAAAGCGTAAAAAAAATAGCATCCCGCAAAGCTACCAACATATTATCGTTAGATAATTCTATTAAATCTCGTTGAGTATCCGAAATCTCGAACTTAATATTGGGATACTGAGCTTCCAAGTTCCTCATTTCTGCCCTAGCGGCCTTACTCACATCGAGCACACTGCCACTAGGCGAACGTTGTACAGCCAAAGCGATAGCATCCTTACCATTACCAATATACCCGCTTGTACGTTTTGCATATCCCCAACTTACATCGGCCACGTCGCCAATACGAACATTGGGTAAAATGGTCATATTCTTTAAATGCTCTACTTCATCTTTTTCGCCATAAATGGTGATGGTGTAAAAATTATGATCACCCTTAACAAATCCTACAGGAATATCTTTATTAAGCGTTTTTATGGCCATGGCGATTCTGTCGAAATCCACACCATAGCTTTTAGCTTTAAATGGATCAACTTCAATATTAATAGAACTTTCATAACCACCAAAAACTTCCACGTTTCCAATCTCCGGATTCCCAAGCAGATAGGGTTTAATAAAACCCTCCGATATTTTGCGAATATCGGCCAGATTGATATTTTTATTTTTAGGAGACAAAGAAATAATATCAACCGGCAAAGTAAAATCACCAACAGTATAAATGGCCGGATTTACATTAGTCGGGAGTTTCCCTTTAGCAATAGATAAAGCATTTGCCACATCTACAGCAGCTGCATTCAAGCTTTTATTATAATCGAACTCCACTTTTACAATGGAGAAGTTAGCAACATTCACCGAGCTGACATCGGTTACCAACCCTAAACGAGAAATTTCTTGCTCCAAAGGTTTAGAAACGGTGTTGGCAGCCACCTGAGCTGTAGCTCCGGGTATTTTTGTAATTACCACAACCTGTGGTGGGTTAGCATCGGGAAATAAGTTCTTTGGCAATTCGAGCAAAGCATAAATCCCCATCAAAAAGAACCCTCCTATGATTGCATACAGTAAATATGGGCGTTTATAGAAAAAATGAAACATAGCTTATTTTTTTAGGATTATGGTAGCGCCTGAAACAAGCTTCAATAACACATCTTGCTTGGCCACAACTACCTGTTTACCAATTATATCATCATTCTCAACAATAATTCCTTCTTCGCCTGATTCAACAAGCTTAACCTCGATAGGAACAGATTCTTCGCCATCTACAATAAGTACATAACTCTTACCTTCTCTGTTCAATACAGCATCAAAAGGTAGAAGAACAGAATAGCCTTCGCTGATAATGACCTTAACACTCATTCTGTTTCCTGTTGTCATTTTTTGGTCATCAACATAAACCTTATATTCTTCTAAACCATTAAAAGTACTATTCAGGGCAACAGCATCATATTTTGTTGTATCGATGATCACTCCGCTTATCTCTAAATTATTGGGGACCCTCACCATCAGGTAAAAACCATTCTCGGCACTCAGACTAGCAACAGGATGTCCCGGCATAGCAACATCACCTTTATTGACCATCGTTTTTGATACAATGCCATCCACAGGCGATTTTATGGTTGCGTAACTATCGGCATTTTTTGTTTCTCTAAGTTTTTGCTTTAAAGATTCTATCTGTGCTTCAAGGCCTGCAATCTGGCTTTCTTCTTTTTGTGATTGTTCAATGGATACCCCTTTCACTTCTAGGAGTTCAAGTGTCCGTTTGTGCGTAGTTTCGAGATTCTCTAATACTTTTTTCTGAGCCTTAATTTGTGCTTTCAGGCTGTTTGTATTTCCACTAATCGCAGTATTGTCAAGTTGCGCAATCACCTCCCCTTTTTTCACTTTGGAGCCACTTGGCAAGATGTAATTAACACGTCCTGCAATTTTGGTAGATAGTTTTACATCCTTATCATTTTTGGTTTCGGCAATGTAAGGAAGTGTCAGTCTGTTTTCTTTTAATTCCGGAGTTACTGTAGATACCACTACAGAATACACTTTGGCCATTGGCATATTTGCATCTTTATTTCGTGTGCTTTTTACTTTAAAAACACCTATCAATACCATCGCAATAACCACTACAATTACTATTATTTTGTTCTTTTTAGACATGATTTTATTTTTTTGATCTTACACAGAAGTCTTGGTAGTTCTCTGTGTCATTATTTAACTATTTCTTCGATATTATTTCCATAAATAACTGCAAGCGTCATTAATGTTTGCCACTTTTGAGCTTCGGTTTTATAAAGATTCGACTTTTCTAAAAGCAAATCATCTTCATATTTTAAATAATCTTCAATGGACATTCTATCGCTTTTGTATGCCACTTTTGCAATATTCAAAAGTTCTTCCTTATCAATAATACTTTGCTTATACAGCTCTTCGGAATTGATAATGATTGCTAAACTTTTTTCTAACTGCGATGCCTGAGCGGTAAACTCCATCAGCATCCTATCCAGCTCGTTCTGATGTTCTGTAACATTTACTTTTTCGAGTTTTATTCTTTTGTATTGGTCTCTTTCGAAAAGCGGAATCTTAAGCGTTACGCCTACTGTTGCTAAATCGGTATTTACCACAGCATTGTTGTTATAGGCATTGGCGTAGGCATGGTTATAATTAGCATTTAAAACTAGGGCAGGATAGAGTTTTTCTTTCTCGGCTCTAACTCCAAGTTTGCTCGCCTCAATTTTTTTCTCCATGGGTTCAAGCACCTTCAAATCGCCACTTATGTATTTATTTGTTTGTATCATTGCTACGGCACTATCGAGTTTTAATCCAGTAAGTGTTTGAATAGTTGAAATGGCCTTGGCTTTATTCAATGCAATTTGAGCTCTCATGATATCAATGTCATTAATACCATTCTTTATTTTCAGCAAAGCTGATTCCGGTGATCTTCCGTTTTTAACTTTTATCTCAACAAGTTCTTCAACAGTTTTTAATGATTCTCTTTTTTTGTCTAAAGCTTTATCAAGCGATTCAATATAAATCAAATTGGCATTCGAACTGACGATTATCGCTTCGTTTTTCAGTAAATCGATATCAGCCTTCACTTCAGCTGACTGGTACATCATCTTAGCTTTTTCGGCCATTGTAAAAATAGATTTCACAAAAATGGGCATCGAAAAACCAACGCCCAGCCTAAAAACATTCTGACTGAAAGGTTGAGCTACACTTGGGTCTTTTACCATTGCCATCATGTCGTTGGGAGCTATTGGCATCATTCCCGCAGGCGTATTGGCATAATCGTATCTACCAAAAGCATCAATTTTAGGAAACAACATACTATTAACCAGACTTTTGTTAAGGATGGCTTTTTCCATTATTATTTCGTTACTCTTATACTGTGGATTCTCTTTTAATGAAGCAAAAAGCATTTTGATACTCTGTTTCTCCTGTGCACTTGCTAATACAGGAAGTAAAAACAGTACCATTAGTATTCTATTAATCATATCATAAAACTTATTTATGTAAGTAAGTATTCACTTGCAAAAGTATTAAAAACTTTTAATTTGCAAAAAACAATAGAATAAAATATCAAAGTATTGACCTGTCCTAACTGTTGCTCTCCAACAGAGCGATTGCTTAATACTTATGAAAGTGTAGAAATGTGATAAATAGCACAATATTAAAATGGAGTTGGATCTCCTAATTTTATCACTACATAAACTAATCCTTAATCATTTTTTGATAGATATGCCTATCATTATTATCAAGGATATCTACTATATAAATTCCGTTAGCAAGTGAGGATAATTTTATTTTTTGATGACTGTGAATATTGTTCTTCTCCAATAATAATTGTCCATCGAGTGAATATACAAATATATCCAAAGGCCATTGATGATCATTTCCCGAAGAGATACTAATCTCATCACTAAAGGGATTAGGAACAACTAATAAATGCTTATAACTCCATTCGTCTACACCATCATAAAACGCCAAATGTAAAGTATCGGAATACTTGATACAAGGCACATCGGGTTCAATAACAGAGACGACAATTCCATTGGAAACATCATCGTTGGTAAGCCCGCTGACAGTAAAGCTTAAATTATCACCATTTCCCAGTTGTGAATCTAAAGTCTCTTCACCATTAATCTGAACCAGGCTGTATACCCAATTTGCATTGGTATTCCCTATGGTTACCGTAATATCCTCTCCGGGTTTTGGTAGGGTATCGTTGATGCTTGCTATGGGATTTATAAGAGGGCAAATATCTTTGACTTTTAAAAGCATAGAAGAATTACCTGCCCAAATAGTCACGTATATTTTTCCGCTTTCCGTAATAATAAAGTCGTGAGGTGTTTCACTACTGCCATTATTGAAATGTCTTTTGTGAAGAAGGTCACCGCTTAGAGAGTATTTTAATAATGTTGCATCTGAACTTCCGCCAGTTGTTCTTGCTAAAACAATGATATTTGTATCTTTATCTAAATGGATTCTTTTAAAAATTGTCATTCCACCTGATGTTCTGGCATAAGCCCTCTCCCAAACAATATTTCCGGCAGTATCGATACGTGTTAATGTACCGGCACGACTAGTTGTACTATTATTGTTTGGGGCATCACCACTGATAATATATCCTTGCTCATTGGGTAAAACGAGGATATCTTGACCCGATTCACTTGTACCTTCTATTGGATATACTTTTAGGTTTAAAACATGCAGGATATCATTGCGTATTTGCACTTTTGCAAACATCAAATCATATTCTTCGCCGGAGGAAGTGTGAAAAGCAGTATGTCCTGTGAGAATAAATGTAGAATCGTTTATTTTTGCCATACTAGAGAAAGAACCTTTTATAAATTCACCATTTGTATCATGAATAGCAGTATCCCAAACGAGATCTCCTGTTTTGTCTAGCATTCTTAATGCAAGGCATTCGAGGCAGTTCATATCAGAATATTTTGATGAAACAATATAGCTGCTATCAACCGTTTGTTCAATATCGAAGCCTTCTCGGAAACCATATTGGTCTTCTGATATTGTTGTGTTCAATATCTCGCCGTCTTCCGAAAGTTGTGTAAAATAAGTTTTCCGCTCATAATTATAATAGCCAATGACGACATAATTGTTTTGATTATCGATGATAACATGCGATACATCTCTATAACTGCTATATTGTTCTTCAGCAAAAGTGGTGAAGATTTCTTCTCCCGAAGTATCAAGTTTCATAAAATAGAGATTCCCATAACCGGTCCTATTCCCCAATCCTGCAATAAATAAATTATTATCGGGAG
>Ga0256827_10000499_pt1 | contig 24441 bp, 18 predicted proteins | sample CV84metaG_FD_185977 | JGI IMG/M metagenome (GOLD analysis project Ga0256827, IMG submission 185977) | Hydrothermal vent microbial communities from East Pacific Rise, Pacific Ocean - CV84 | ecosystem: Environmental > Aquatic > Marine > Hydrothermal vents | place: Pacific Ocean: East Pacific Rise...
CCTACTTTGCAAGGGGGTGAAGTGGCTACACTATACCGGACACACAACTTCGGGCATAATGCCCGATGATAAAGGAGTGTCCAATGAATTCAAGTTATTCGTCCGACTTTAAACAAAATGCCGTAGAGCTCGCGGTTGAATCAGATCAGTCAGTTGCCCAGACAGCCCGGGATCTGGGAGTGAATGCCAACACGCTGTATACGTGGATCACAAAATACCATCAAGCTGACTCACCGATCAACAAAGGATCAGCAGAGAAACATCCTTATGAAGAGTTAAAACGACTTCGTAAAGAGAATGCCCGGCTCAAAGAAGAACGTGACATCCTAAAAAAGGCAGCGGCGTACTTTGCAAAAAACAGTCGATAAAGTACGCCTGGATGAAACAACAGACTGAATTCAGCATTTACGCCATGTGCCGCGTTCTTCACGTATCCCGAAGTGGCTACTATGAAAGTTTGAATCGGCCACCTAGTCATCACAGCCTTGAGGACGATCAACTTCGTCCTGAGATCAAGGCAGCGTTTAAACTTGGTCGCTGCAACTATGGAACCCGGCAGATCAAGAAAACATTACAAAAACAGCAAATTCACGTCAGTCGCCGTCGGGTTGGCCGATTGATGCGTGAAGAGCAGCTACAGGTTCAAACCAAACGGAAATTTAAAGTGACAACCGATTCCAATCACAACAAATCGATTGCACCAAATTTGCTACAGCGTGAATTTAAAGTCACTGTCCCCAATACCTCTTATGTTGGGGATATTACCTATATCCCAACCCGTGAAGGGTGGCTTTACCTCGCTGTTGTGATCGACCTGTTCTCCCGAGCTGTTGTTGGCTACTCAATGGGATCACGTATGACCGTCAACCTCGTTAATAATGCTTTACTCATGGCTATCTGGAAAAGAAAGCCCGCCAAGGGACTGATCTTCCATAGTGATCGAGGAAGCCAATACGCCTCTGACAGTTATTGCAATATTTTAACAACCCACGGCATAAGAGCCAGCATGAGCCGAAAAGGAAATTGCTGGGATAACGCCGTTGCTGAAAGCTTTTTCCACACGCTGAAGATTGAACTAGTTCACCACTGTGATTATGGAACCAGAGAAGAAGCCAAAGCATCAATCTTCGAATATATTGAAGTCTTTTACAACCGCCAGCGGTCTCACTCCTTTAATGGATATGAGGCTCCGTTGGTCTATGAAGCAATGCAAAAAATTGCGTAAACTTATGTCCGGAAAAGTGTTGCCATATCACAGATTGCCTTATCCCCCCTATGCAATAGGGGGGAACTAAAGGGGGGTCATCAACTCCACCACCCGTTCACACACTCCATCCAGATTTTCCATAACCTCACGGTTACTAAACCGGATCACCCGCAAATCAAGCCCCTGGAGATAAGCCGTCCGCTCAGCATCATATTCTTGTGCACCAGCGGAAGCATGACTATCACCATCAATTTCGATAACCAGTTCACAAACAGCGCAGTAGAAATCGACAATATATGGACCGAATGGGCGTTGTCGCCGGAAGCGATATGGTAACTGCTTCAAACACTGATACCACACCCGTTTTTCCGGTTCAGTCATGTTCCTGCGCATTTCCCGAGCGCGTGGAATCAGATTGTGAGTGTAAGTTTTCATTGTTGAACCTCACCCCCCTTAATCCCCCCTATGTAATAGGGGGGAAACGAGCACTGCGAGCAGGGGGGTCTAACCCGTCATCCCCACCCCAGCGATTGTTGCACCACAGGCGGGGCAACAACCATGACGATCCACCCGGTTACTGCTGATACCGAACCCACTGCGTTGAATCAAGATTTCTCCACAGGCGGGACAGGTGGTATTTGACTCCCCGGCCAAGTTACCCAGGTAGACATAGTTGAGGCCGGCAGCTCGGCCGATCTCTTCCGCCCGGCGCAAAGTGTCGGGTGGCGTTGGTGGGGTCTGTTGCAATTTATACTGGGGGAAGAAGCGGCTGATGTGCCAGGGGGTGTCGGTTCCTAATTCGGTGGCAATAAATTCGGCAATCTCTTGTAATTCCTGGGGATCATCGTTGACTCCGGGAATCACCAGAGTGGTCACTTCGAGCCAGATCCCATAATCGTGGATTCTTTTCAGGCTATCCAACACCGGCTGCAGCGTCCCTCCTATATATTTACGGTAGGTCTCATTGCGAAACGTTTTCAGATCAATATTGGCCGCATCGAGCCAGGGATGAAACAGGTCGAGCATCTCTGCCGACATATAACCGTTGCTGACATAAACATTGGCTATCCCGGCTGCATGAGCCAACCGGGCCGTATCGTAACTGTATTCAAAGAAGATCGTCGGTTCAGTGTAAGTATAGGCAATAGATCTGCTGGCAGTTTTTTCCGCGGCAGCGACAATCGCTGCGGGAAACAACTCCTGACCGGTAATAAAGTGCTGTTCCCGGGGCATCTGGGAGATCTCCCAGTTCTGACACCAGTCACAGCGAAAATTACATCCGGGGGTGCCGATTGAACAGGCACGACTACCGGGATAAAAATGGTAGAGGGGTTTCTTTTCAATCGGATCAATATTCTGGCTGATGGTGCGCCCGTAAACCAGGGAGTAGAGAGTTCCGTCACGGTTTTCCCGAACCTGACAGATTCCTCTGTTTCCATCGGCAATAGGACAATAGTGGGCACAGAGCTGACAGCGCACCCGGTTTTCGGTCATTTTCTGATAGAGTAATGCTTCTTTCATCGCCATAAGAGACCTCCAGACCCGGGAGTCTATCGGGCCGGCAATGTACCGGCGCTACCTTTTGCGATTATTGATATAGGTCATTGTCTCACGGGAGGTCAGTTTTCGGCTTCCCGGTCCAACCCGAATATAAAAATCTTCCTCCTGATCGTGCTGCAAGAAAGCCGCTTCCGCTGCAGGGGAGCACTGGACACACAGCACCTCTTTTCCGTCTAACGGTTTCAATCCATACCTGATGTACTGCATCATCTCCATGCCGATCCGTTCCCGGATCAGATTACTGACATGGAGCAGATAGCGGTCGCTATTGGGGAACTGATCGGACTCCAATCCCAACACGGCACCATCGTCATCCACACCGATCAGCAATATGCCACCATCGGTATTGAGAAAAGCAATGATGGTTTTAAGCCAGGCCGTCTCTATCTCTTTGCCGGGCTTATTGGCTTTCAGGTTCCAGCGCATTGAAGATTTCAATTCAAACCGGTCACTCTCACCACCATCAATCAGAGTTCGCAACTGTTCCGGAGTGATCTTTTCAAAATCATCGATGGTCCGCGCCTCAAGCTCTACGGTCCGTTGTTTCAATTCACGGTGTTCCAGGCACGTTTCCAGCTGAATCTGCACCCGTGCCAACACCACCGGAAAATCGAGAGGCTTGATCACATAATCATTGGCTCCCAGCTTGAGCGAAATGACAACGTCTTCACTCTCCCCTTTGGCGGTGACCATAATCACCGGCAGTTCCGCAGTGGACCAAGACTGACGGAGAATTTTCAATACATCAAGGCCGGAGAGCCCCGGCATCATGATATCGAGAAGAATCACGTCAAACTGTTGCTGGTCAATTAAATCCAGCGCCTGTTGACCATCCTCTGCAGTTACGATGGTGTGACCGAGACGTGACAGGCGTCGGGACAACATATCCCGATTCATCTCATTATCATCAACAACTAACAACTTTCCACAATGTGTGGTCATATTATTTCATCCATTTCACTTAAAAAACGGTTCATTTTTTCCAATAACTGGTCGAATTCAATCGGCTTGGTCGCATATTCATTGCATCCGGCCGTCAGCGCTTTTTCACGATCTCCGTCCATCGCATGAGCCGTCAGAGCAATAATTGGAATGTGGCTGGTAGCTAAAGCATCTTTCAGTTCGCGGGCAACATCCCAACCATTCATCACCGGCAGACTCATATCCAGCAAAATTAAATCCGGAGACTCTGATCTGGCCATAGCAACAGCTTCTCCCCCGTCCACCGCCAGGACGACCTCAAAACCTCTACGGATCAGCCGCCGGGACAACATATCACGATTCAATTCATTGTCTTCGACTAACAATATTTTAGACACAAAATAACTCCATGTGATTGACCAACGGTGATGGCAGCCCGGAGATCATCACCTTCAAGGGACAAAGTGTTTAATCGTCAGGCTCACCTGTTCAAGCAGGTTCTGACGGGTCGATGAGCCCTTCTGCAGAACCGTGATAACCTGCTCTTCCAGCAGTAGTTTTTCTTCCCGGCTGAGATCCTTCGAGGTGATAACCAGAACCGGGATATCCCGCCATGCAGGCTCTCTTCTTAACTCTTTCAAAAACGTGAAACCATCCATAACCGGCATCAGCAGATCGAGAAGGATCATTTCGGGGCGCTCCTGACGAACCTTCTCCAAGGCCACCTTGCCATTAGCGGCCTCTCTGACCAGCCACCCCTCTTTGACCAGAGTCCGGCAGAGCATTTGACGCATTGTGGTATCGTCCTCAAGAACCAGTATCGGCCGGGAGGTTCGATTCGAGCTGTAGCGCTTTAAAATTTTCAGCAGTTGATTCCGATCGACCGGCTTACTCAGATACTCCACGGCACCCAGAGCTAACCCCGTTGAGCGATCCCCCGTAAGGGTCAACATCACCACCGGGATATCGGCCGTATCCGGATTTGATTTCAGCAATTCCAAAACTTTCCAGCCATCAACCTGTGGCATCAGGACATCCAGAGTGATCACCTGCGGCCGGAGTTCAGCAGCAAGTTTCACCCCCTCCTCGCCACTCGATGCGGTGATCACATGATACCCCTCTTTTTGCAGGAAGCGGGACATCATCGTCAGCATATCCCGGTCATCATCAATAACCAGAATCGTATCCGGTGCGGCCCCGGATTCCGTTATAGCAAGGTCAACCGGGGGGATTATCCCCGTCTCCGGCTTCTGCATATCATCGACTTTGACTGCGGATTCCAAGACCGTCGGCAGGGTGATGGTAAATGTGGCCCCTTCCCTGAGCTGACTCGTCACCGAAATTGTCCCACCGAGCATTTCGCAAAACCGCTTGGTAATGGCCAAACCCAAACCGGTACCGCCATAATTACGGGTTGTCGAGTCATCTGCCTGGGTAAATTCATCAAACAGGATCCCCAGTTTATTTTCGGCGATCCCGATTCCGGTATCTGCCACCTGAAATTCAATCCACTCCGTACCATCAATGACCCGGCGCTGAGTTGAAAGTGTGACAGTTCCATTTTCGGTAAACTTGGCGGCATTGCTGATCAGATTCAGGAGAGACTGCCGCACTTTGGTGAGATCTGTGGTGATCTCACCCAAAGGGGGTTGAGATTCCAAAACCAGCTGATTCCCTTTTTGGGCGATCAGGGTCACAACTGTTGACTCAATGCTCTCCAGCAGTTGGCCGACATCAAAGGTCTCAAGGTAGAGATCCATCTTCCCCGCCTCAATCTTGGAGATATCCAGAATATCATTAATCAATGCCAGCAGATGTTTCCCTGCCCCCTGGATCTTTTTTAAGTCGGGGACAAATTCAAGCTGCTCAAGATCCTCAGACTCCTCAATAATCATCTCACTGTAGCCAATAATGGCATTCATCGGCGTGCGGAGTTCATGGCTCATATTGGCCAGGAAACGGCTCTTGGCACGATTAGCTTCTTCGGCAGCTTCACGGGCCTGGTGAAGTTCAACCGTACGTACTGCGACCCGGTCTTCCAACTGCTCACCATAGTCCCTTAAATCACCAACCAGCTTCTTGATAGCGTTGCGCATCACGGTAAAACTACGGGCTAAATCACCGATTTCATCATGTCCACCCGTTTCAATCTCAATATTCAAATTACCCTTTGCCAGCTCCCCGGCATTTTCCCGCAGAGTTAACAAGGGGCGGGTGATTGTTTCGGACAGATAGACCGCCAGCAGCACAATAGTGACTATTGAGGCAAGAAAGGTCAGCAACATCTTGTTCAGCAGCACCCCCACCGGTTCCAGGGCCTCATCCTCATCAACCTCACTCACAATGACCCAGTTGACACCGGGGATCGCCAGCGGCCGGTAGGACGAAAAAACCCGCTCGCCACGGTAATCAACAATAATACCGGTCCCGGTTTTCCCCTGCAGTGCGGCCTCGATCCCTTCGGTTTTAACCTTATGTAAGCCGACCGTACTATTGAAATTTTTGATCATTTCAATAGTTTTTGCGGGAAAGCCCATCTGTTTCACCATGGCAAAGTACTTCTGATAGTCCTCGATAAAAAATCGGGACTGATTGCGTAAAGTGTAATCCTCCCCGACAATATAGGTCTCTTCGCTTTCCCCCTGTCCAACCCGGGCCCAGGCCTGTTCATCGGTCATGATATTGTTGATCCGCTCAACCGGAACCTGAAATATCAAAACACCAATTTGCTGATTGTTCGCGTAGATAGGAGACGCAATAAATGCAGCGGGTGTATTGTAGGCCGGCGGATAAGGGGCAAAATCCACCAGTTGAAATTGTTTTTTACTGCCGAGAGCCTGCACGGCCCGAAACGCCTCAGCCAGACTGGTATCACGGTAGGGGCCGGTCAACAATGAGGTTCCATATTCGACCTCTCTCGAAGCAGAATAGACAATCGTTCCCGATTCCTGATCCACCAGTAATACATCATTAAAAGCATACTCCTCGAGAGAGAGGCGAATGATCGGATCATATTTTTGATAAGCCTGATTATAACTGGTTTCTCTATATTCGAACTTCAAAGGGGGGGAAGTTTCACCCTTGATCGTCGGAGGGACCGTATACAAGCTCTGCAAAAGTACCGCCCTGAAATCCCGGGGCCATACTTCGTCAAGTGACACTTTTTTATCAAGATTTTTATTCAGTTCAGGAATAAAGACATCCTTATAATATTTATGTAATCGGGAATTCACCCGTTTTTCTTCTTGATCGTTTAAATTTAATTCCCTTTTAATCGCCCGGAATCCGCTTTTAAAATTGGTCATTGCGGAAATAATCGTCGGATCGCTGGAAAAGGTGAGGAGCTGACCGGTGATGTGCTTGAAGTATCCTTCTATCTGATTGGCTTTCAGCTCTCTTATCGCGGTCAGCTTATTAAATGATTCAACCTTCAGAGATTTTGCTGCTGAATCGTAACCGATATAGCCATTGATCCCTACGGCAAGGACGGCAACAGAGGTCAAAATCAGAATGATTTTTGTCCTGATCTTCAGGTGGTTAAACAGCGTCATACTCTTCCTATTTTCTGTGGGGTACAGCAAAAACCCCCATCCATTGGACAAGGGTTTTGATTATACACTAAGGTGCCTCTCAAATTTTACAATAATCTACGGTAAAAACTCAGCACCACCCTTTTTTACTTTATCTGCAGGCTGCAGCCGACGATACAGTTTCTGGTACTCCAATGCCGAATGAGTCCAGCTGAAATCCTGCTTCATCCCCCGCCGAACAATCGTCAGCCAGCGCCGCCGTTGCACATAAAGATCAAGAGCCCGGTCGATAGATTGCAATAGTTCCCGGGAATCGAAACGGTCAAAGACAAAGCCATAACCCTCCTGCGGATTCTCATTCAGATCAACAACCGTATCAGCCAGCCCACCGGTTCTCCGTACCACCGGCAACGTCCCGTACTTCAGAGCGATCATCTGGCTTAAACCGCAGGGTTCATAGAGGCTCGGCACCAGCAGTATATCAGCTGCAGAATAGAGACGGTGGGAAAGATTTTCGTTAAACGTGAGATTGATCGAGACCCGTCCCGGGTATTTCCCCTGCTGTGCCTGCCAGAACGCCATCTCCTGGTGATTTCCGGAACCCAGCAGAACAAACTGGAGATCTCTTTCCAGCAGCTCCGACCAGATGGATTGGATCAGCTCAATCCCCTTCTGCTGAGCCAACCGACTGACAACCGCAATAATTGGTAATTGCCGATTAATTTCAAGCCCCAGTTCCCGCTGCAAAGCCTGCTTACACAACCCTTTCCCACGCAAGTTTTGCGCAGAATAATTGTGGGTTAGAGCGGTATCTGTTTCCGGTGCCCAGGTCCGGGAATCCAGACCATTGATAATCCCGTACAGATCGGCACTGCGCTCGCGCAATATTCCATCAAATCCGTAGCCCTGTTCCGGTTGCTGAATTTCCCGGCAATAGGTTGGCGACACGGTATTGATCAAATCGGCATAGTGAATTCCCCCTTTGAGAACCGACAGGTTACCAAAGTATTCGAGTTCAGCAGGGCTCGCCAACTCTCCCGGCAATTCCAACTGCTGCAACAAGTTCAGCGGGAAAATCCCCTGATAACCAAGATTATGGATCGTCAACACGCTCTTCGTTGCAGCAAAGAAATCATCCTGCTGATAGGTGGTTTTCGACAGCACCGGAACAAAGCCACTCTGCCAGTCATTCAGGTGAATCACATCAGGTCGAAAATCGAGCCGCTTAACCATCTCCAGAACCGCCTGAGCAAAGAAACCAAAACGGAAACCGTTGTCGGGATATTCCCCTGCTGCGGTTCCATAGAGTTCTTCTCGATCAAAAAATTCCGGAGTATCAATAAACCAGAACGGAACCCCGTCATGAACCGCCTCTTTCAGGCTGGCTCGCCAGGAGACCCCTTGCAAGGTAATCTCAACACTCTGGCCCCCCTTGAACAGCTGCGCACCCTGCTCGGCCATCCGATACGCCGGGAGGATCACCCGGACATCATGACCCAATTGACGCAATGCCCTCGGCAGTGAACCTGCCACATCGGCCAGCCCCCCGGACTTGGCAAAAGGGGTTGCTTCAGAAGCGACAAACAGAATCTTCAGACCCTGATTACGATCTGCCTGGATAACTTTTTCTACGGGGGGAGTCCGGTCGAGATGCTGGAGAAAATGATCAACCCGGTAACCCGATTTTTCCGCCAGTTTAAAAACTTTTTTCAGTTGCCGTAGCAGCTCGATTATTTCATCTCTGAACCCGGGATTTTCATTCAAAGCCCCGGGACCGGTGGTAAAAAAACGGTAGAAGAGCAGAACCTGACAGAATTGTTGGAACTGCTGCTGCCCGAACCAGTCAATCTGTTGATGATAGTTGCACCCCAACAGTTTTCGGAACTGCCGATGGTTGAACAGCCGATCAAAAAATTTAAAAATCGACTCATCAGCAGTGAATCGATTTTCTGCCATCAGACCAACAAGATTGGAGAATGAAAACGTTTCCAGTTCAATCCCGGGGAAAAGGGCGTGAATCACCGTTTGGAGAAACCGCTCGGGAGAGAATTCTTCCGGCTTGATATGAACATAGCAGGAATCAAGCTGCTCAATCAGCTCACCAATGTGTCGTTTTGAACGATCGGGACGGTCGATTGCGAGCAATCTCTGTACCGGTTCACAGATTGGCTCAACTAAAAGTGCCACATGGTCAAGAAACAGATCCCGACGGCTGGTGTCCCCATAACGGTGCCAGAGCTGCTGCCAGCGACCATCGTCATCTTTAATCCCGGTGAATTTGGTCAGTACCCGATGACAGTAGGGTTGCAGATGGAAATCACCCCCGGCAGAGAACTGCGTTGCCGGGTGGATAAATTGCTCACCACTGCCCAGATCTGCCATCCAGATAAAATCGGTGCTGCTGTCTATCCCGCAAGCCCGGGGGCAACTCACTCCATCCTTATCGGACATCAACACCGGCGCCCCGACTTTTCCGGTCATAGACTTCGCTGAATTATTACAGAGGACTAGAACGGTCTGATCATCCAAGCGGTTGCTGTAGGCAAATACATCCTCCTCAACCCCATAGGTGGAAATAAAATTATAGAGTTGGAAATTTTTCGCCCCGCTGAATAACCCCCGTTGCCGCAGTAGAGGGAAAACCTGGGTTTCGTGCCGCTTGATCAGTTGCTGATCCGGTTGTTCCTGCCAGCGGGGGGCGAGGTACTCCATCCCGTATTTTTCGTGAAACCCCTCAACCTGCCCATGACCGAACATCGGCAACCCCGGCATCGTCGCCAGCAGAGTGGCGACACAAATATATTTGTCATCGGCACCAAACTGTTCGATAGCCGGTTCTTCATCCGGATTGCTCATGAAATTGACAAAGCGCTGCAGGATTTCCGGGTCAAAAGCGAGAATATTTTTCAGGGTTTCCCGATATTTGCCGTTTTCCTCCTGCTTCAACATATTCATAAAAGCGCTGTTGTAGACCCGGTGCATCCCCAGAGTGCGGACAAAATACCCCTCCATCAGCCAGAAAGCTTCCGCAACCAGCAGGGTATCCGGCGCCTCAACCCGGATCCGATCAACCAGTTCCCGCCAGAATTCAATCGGAAAGTGGCGATTAAACTCTTCCTGACTCATTGCATAGTCACTGCGCGATGGAACCCCGGCACCACCCCCCGGCAATGGATACCAGAGACGCTGGAAATGTTTTTTAGCCAACGTCATGGCAGCATCAAACCGGATAATTCGGAAACGACGGGCGACATCAATAATCAGCCGGATCATCGCTTCTCGAACTTCAGGAAGGAGATAGTTCAACTGCGCGGTATCGTTCCACGGCAGATGGGTACCGTCATTACCATGGTAGATGAAACGGACCTCACCGGTATGACGGTGCTGATACCGGCAGACCACCGCCGCCTCACTGTGATCGAAGTAGCCATCTTCGATCTGTACTGAATAGTCAGGATCTTCACTCAGATCGGGACCGGTGAAACGGTATCCGGGATAGGGGGGGTGGGGGAGCTGGATAAACCAGTCGGGATGGTCATGCAACAGTGCCGACTCGATCCCGGTGTGATTGGTAACAACATCACAGGCGAGATCAAGACCCCGCTGCCGACACCGCTGGCGTAAATTTTCCAGGGCAACATCACCACCGAGGTCAGCAGCAATCCGGTAATCATCAATGGCGTAGGCCGATGCGGCCACCCCACTCTGGCCGCTGATTTGCTTGATTTTTAACGACGCCTTCGACCGTTCCCAGATCCCGATCAGCCAGAGACTGGTAAATCCGTAACTGACCAGTTCGTCCAACTCTGCATCGGGAATCTGATTCAGATAGCGAATCTGCCGCTGATATTTAGTCGACAACTGATGCAGCCAGACATAGGTCGATTTGGCCAGAAGAACCGTTTTGGGCATCCAATCCAGATCGACGGTGAAATCGGCATACTCCTCGGCACCAAAAATGGCCGGGTCCAGCGCGACGGCTTCCGGTTCTCCCAAAGGTCCCGGCTGAAAACCTTCCCGTTCAGACTGCGCGAAAGCGGAGGAGATCCGGTCCAGCAGTTCAGCCGGCAGAATATCCTCCCAGATATTACGTAGCAGTTGTAATTGATCATAGAGCGATGTCGCCTGTTGCAACGGTTCCTGAAGGCGTTGCAACAGAGTTGCCGGTTGCTGCGGATAACCATCATCAATCTGCGGAATAGTCCGGTCCAACTGTTGCAATTGTCGGCGATAATCGGTGAGTTTCTGGAGTTGCTTCTCCTCGGCAGAGAACAGTTCCGGAACCGGCGTTAGAGCTGGATTCTGACTCTGAACATAGAGGAGAACCAGTTCAAGAAATAACTCTTTAATCTGCTGACGATCCTCCAGTGCGGTCATCAGCTGTGCTGAATCGGTGAGGCCCAGTTCAACCGGAACTACCGGAAAATATTTGGTAAATTGATAGAGGGTCTGTTCCAATTGTGGAAAATCAATCGATTCACCGGAGATGTTGATCTGATTCTTAAAAATCTTGCAGTTATGGCTGCGGAGAAATTGATCAGCGACCTGGCGCAAAACCTGATTGAGGGTTGCCAGGAGTTCCAGATCGGCAGCACTCAATGGTACCGGTGTTGATTGCTGAAGCCGGGTTGCCAGCAGGTGACGAAAAAACGTGGGGGCCGGCAGGGGCTGTTGTCGAAACTGCCGCCCTAGTCCCGTCTTATCCCAGAGGGTTCGTCCACACTGGATCCCCAGCGGGTAATATTTTTTTAAAAATTCAGTTGTCATAATTGATTACTTTTCACTGTTATCTCTCTGCTCAATCGCCATCGAGGTCAGCATTACGTAAAAATTCGGCCGCTGTTTCCGGCGGGGTCGGATTGATATAAAAACCAGATCCCCATTCAAAACCGGCAACCCGGGTCAACTTTGGCACCAATTCAATATGCCAATGGTAGTCAAGGGGGAGAGAAGCCCAGTAATCCGGCCCTCCCCAACGGGAATGCATCGGTGGAGCACTGTGAAGAATAAATGAGTAGGGTGGATCGTTTAAAACTGAGCGCATCCGCTGCAAGGTATTGCGTAAGGTTTCAGCCAGCAGGAGCAACTGTTGATCAGTCTGTAAAGTAAAATCATGGCTATGCTCCTGCGGGGTAATCATCAGTTCAAAGGGAAACCGTGCCGCATAAGGGGCGTAGACTAAAAAGTTTCCGTCATCACGGATAACTCTCTCCTTCGCCCCCTTCTCCTGTTTGATCAGATCACAAATAAGGCAACGCTCTTTGCGCTGAAAATGTTCATGGGAACTGCTGAGTTTTGTCTCCACTAATGGTGGAATCAGTGGCACTGCGATCAATTGTGAATGGGCATGAGGAATAATAGCCGAGGCCTCGACACCATGGTTTTTGAATATAAACAGGTAGCGGAACCGGCTGTCATTGCGGAGATCAAGCATTCTCGCCCGATAGGCTTTGAGAACCTCAGCGATCTGCTCAACCGACAAATCAACCAGAGACTCCTGATGATTAGGCGTCTCAATAATAATCTCATGGGCACCAATCCCGTTCATCCGATCGTAGAGCCCTTCAGCACGGCTGTCCAGCTCCCCCTCAATCCGTAAGGCAGGAAACTTATTGGGAATCACCCGTACCTGCCAGCCGGGATGATTCGGGGTACTCCCGTCGGGACGATGGGCATAAATTTCCGGGGGAGTCTTACTCTCATTGCCACAACAGAAGGGGCATGAAGCTATTTCAACCACCTCTCGCTGCTGCAAAAAATCCTGGGGACGCCGCCCCTGCTCCTGAGCAATAATGGCCCAATTTTTTTTCAATGGATCCCAACGAAATTCAGACAATTTGTATCCTTTCTCTCCCTTTAGCTCACAACTTCACTTCCAGAAAAAAATCAGATGATCAGTTGATGGTATCGCGATCAAACAATCCAGTTCTCCTCATCCAGAGTCTCTCCATAGAAACAGAAACTGGCGTTTCCCTCCGCCGGCCACCGGCCATTTTCCCGGCCGTTCTGCAGCGCATGACAACTGAGATTGACAATCTCCCCGATCTGAAGTTGCAGTGCCGATAATGGAACCGCCAGCTCCAGAATTTTGCCACAAGCCCCCATTCCGGTTGCAATGGTTTCCCCATCGGAGAGAATTGTCAGGCTACTGTCGACAAAGTGATAACGCAACTGAAACAGTTGCTTAACAATCAAGCGGATCTCAAAACACCCATCCTTGCCACTGAGCTGCCTTAACAGTTCTGGTTGGTCAAAGCGGAAATAGAGCTGGGTCTGGTCGTATCCGTAATAGAGATCCTCCAGGCTCTTGCCGCTGGAGTACATCGCCCCACCAACTGCCAGTTCAATTCGACCGGCCGCCAGCCACTCAAAATAATTTCCGATACGACCATCGATTTGCGGAGTAAAACAGGCCGTTGGTTCAAATCCAACCACCTTTTTCTGTCCCGGTTTGATGGCCCGATGTAATCGGGACGGAACCGGTAACCCCCGCAGGTGGTACAACCCCTCCAGATGTCTCCGAAACAGACGGTCAAAAATATCGGCCTGAGCCGTCGCATGCTCATCACCGAACCACCAGAACCAATCGCTCCCTTCGGCCCGCAACAGTTCACGAACCAGGTCACTCAGTGGCTCCTGCGGCTGTGCCAGAGCAGTCTCGATTTCGGTCGTAATCACTTCGGCCCGGGTCTGTTTCAGTAACTCCCAGGCCCGATTCTCCTCGGGATGACCAATCCAGGTGGTAAAATCAGAGCGTATCCACGACCCGGACGCCAATCGATTCAAGGGGATTGGTTGAACGCCCGCCAGGGCATCCTTGATGGTTGACAGCTCCACTGCCGGCTCATTCTGCAGTGCCCGATAGAAATCTCTTAAAAATGGATAGCCATTATCCGGGTAGCGTTCCCAGCAATTTTCTCCATCGAGAATAATTGCAACGGTTCCACCGGGAGCCCGGCTGGCGATCCGCTGCAACCGTTGCAACAGATCGTTAACCGCTTCACCGGTGTCCCAACCGGCATAGAGAAACCCGATCCGGTCAGACAATTCACGATCCCGAAATAACAGCGGTAAATCGTTGTACTGGTAGATATTATACAGGTCACTGCGCCGGGCCAGCCCCCCATCGAGGCTGCGAGCGAGGATATCCTCATCAGTTGCTGCCCAGAGCACCCCCTCCTCCTGCATTAATTTAACTGCCGCAACACTCACTCCCCCCTCGGCCGGCCACATCCCGCGCTGGCGTTGGCCAAAAATCCGCTCAGCAGTCCGTAATCCCTCCCGAACCTGCAACCGGGCGTCTTCAGGATGACGAAAATCTACCGCAGGAAGAGACAAACCGGGGCTCGGCTCCAGAGCGATGTGGAGATCACAGAGCAACGGTAAAATCGGATGGGCATAGGGAGTCACCGAAATCTCAATTTGTCCGGTATTCTCCAACTGCCGGTGAAAATCAAGAACCCGATGCAACTCTTCATTGCAACATGCCAGCAGTTGCCGTTTCTGCTCCTCCCGAAACTGCTCCCCCTGGAGTATCAGCTCGGCAACAACCGATGATTTTCTCCGTAAATGAGAACCGGTCCAGGCGAGTAAAAAACAGACCTGAAGATCCAGCAGCTCCTGCTCACTGAAATTCCCCTCATCCACCTGATGACCAACTCCACGCAGTTGATGGAGCTGGTGGTAGCGGCGGTTGGGAAAAATCTGCGTCTCTTCATTGACCGAAAAAAACTGCTCTACCATGAACTGTCGTTCGGTGGTAGACATGGCACCGGGAGAACGGGAGAGGAGCGCCAACCAGCGATCCTCAGCCTCGCCGTTCGCATACCGCTCCAGCTGCTCCAACAGCGAGGGGACCAGATTGATCGTGACCCGGGCACCGGTCTCGGCAATCGTTTCCAACATCTCACCATAATCTTTTACCCCATGCAGCCAGGTCCAGGGTAGTAAGGTCTGGCCACTCACCGGATCACGATAATCAGGCTGGTGCATATGCCAGAGGATACAGACTTTAAGGGGATTCACCGGTTTGGAATCAGTCACAGCAGGGGGCATTCCAGATCCTTCTTTCAAGCAGCTTTCTCTCAGCTGAAGCAAGTTTAACTTAATGGTTCATTATAACCGGAAGTTTCCGGTCTGGGGGTAAAATTATACCAATTTTTCTCAGTTAATCCTCTCCCGGCAATAAGTCACTTGCTCTGTCTCTCCGCAACTGGCATAGTTCCGTCCATGCGAAAAAAGGCCTTCAATCTTTACTCCACCCATTTGAAACAACACTTTGGTGGTAGAGTCCATAAAATTTCCATTGATGCCGGTTTCGGCTGTCCGAACCGCAAGGGGGGGCGTGATTCTCATGGCTGCATCTTCTGCGACCCCGGTGGTTCCGGTTCGGTGGGAATCGAGCGGAGTGAACCGATTGCTACCCAGGTCGAACGGGCCAAAGAGTTAATGCGGCGGAAGTATCGCGCCAAATGGTTTATCGCCTATTTCCAGCCCTTCTCCAATACATTTGCTCCGGTTGATCACCTGCGGGACTGCTACGATCAGGCCCTGGCGGTCGACGATGTCGTCGGCCTCGCCGTTGGTACCCGTCCCGACTGCGTTCCGGAGCCGGTCATGGATCTACTGGGAGAGTATCACCAGAAAACCGATTTCTGGTTAGAACTGGGGCTGCAGAGTATTCATGATCGAACCCTCGACTATCTGCAGCGCGGCCACGATTATGCCTGTTTCCACGATGCCTACCAACGGGCGAAACAACGCAATTTGCGGATTTGTGCCCACGTTATTCTCGGCCTTCCCGGTGAGAGTCGTGAAGATATTCTGGCCACAGCAGATGAAGTCGCACGACTGCGGGTGGACGGAATCAAGCTTCACCTCCTCCATGTCCTCAATGGAACTCCCCTCGGAGAGCTATACAAACAGGGTCAGGTTCCAATGCTGGAGATGGCAGAATATGTTGAGTTGGTGGTCGATTTCATTGAAAGGTTACCACCTGATACTTTGATCCACCGACTCACCGGTGACGGTCCACGAGATATCCTGTTGGCACCGATCTGGTCAATGAATAAGTGGGAAGTTCTCAATGCAATTGATGCGGAACTGGAAAAACGGGGGTCAAAACAGGGGGATAAATACAGAGGGAATACCGATTAAGAAGAGCAAGATAGAGAATCGGCATACGCCCCGGATAACGGAGAGCCCACCGGGGGGATCAGTCTCAGGATCGGGTAGAAGTGGAGATCATAATATCTGAACTCTCCAGATGGGTCGGTGCCCCACCCCAGGAGATCAGCATTAATGATGCCCAAACCAGACAAATGAATAAAATCAGCAAACGAAACATGGCGCAAAAAGTAACAGATGTTTTTATTTTAATCAACAACAGATAAACGAATGTGAATAATAGATAAATGTTTGATCTCAACAGCCTCAACCCACAACAACGAAAAGCTGTCATCCATAAAAATGGTCCGCTGCTCCTGTTAGCCGGAGCGGGATCAGGAAAAACCCGAGTGATCACCTGCCGGATTGTCCATCTGCTCCAGCAGGGGGTCAGAGCCGAACAGATCCTTGCTGTCACTTTTACCAACAAAGCCGCAAAAGAGATGCGGGAACGGGTTCAGGAGATGGTTGGCTCCAAAGCAACCAAGGGGATGACCATTGCAACCTTCCACTCGCTCGGGGTCAGGATTCTCAAAACCAATATCGATCGACTCGGCTTCAAGAAAAACTTTTCCATCTACGCCGCTGCCGACCAGCAACGACTGATCCGTGACCTGTTGCGTGATCTCGGGATAAAAAACAGCGCCGCCGATGCCGATCAGGTGCTGTGGCGGATCAGTTCGGCCAAAAACCGGCTGATTTCAGCGGATCAGTATCAACCCAGCAACCGTGATCCGGTCTCTTCTCTGGTCGCAACAATTTATCCCCGCTATCAACAGGCACTGAAAGCCTTTAATGCGGTTGATTTTGATGACCTGCTGCTGTTTTCCGTCCAACTGCTGCAGCAGTATCCGGATCTGCAGGATCATTACTCGCGGCGCTTTCAATATCAGATGGTCGATGAATATCAGGATACCAACCCGGTTCAATATCGGTTACTAAGATTATTGGCGAGTCACCACAGTAATCTCTGTGTGGTGGGTGATGACGATCAATCAATCTATGCTTTTCGTGGTGCCGATGTTGCCAATATCCTTGATTTTGAAAATGATTTCCCCGATACAAAAGTGATCAAACTGGAACAGAATTACCGCTCCAGCGGAAATATTCTTGCGGCCGCTAATGCGCTGATAAAAAACAACCAGAACCGCAAAGAGAAAGCTCTCTGGACTGATTCCGGTTGCGGCAGAAAACTTGAATACTGCCTTTGTGAAGATGGTGAGGATGAAGCCCGGCAGGTGATGGAGCTGATTCACGCCGAAAAATATCGGGACAAATTTGCCTATGGGGATTTTGCTATTCTCTACCGGACCAACAGTCAATCCCGGGCGTTTGAAGAGCAGCTCCGCTATGAAAATATCCCCTATGTGCTGATCGGTGGGCAACAGTTTTTTGACCGTAAAGAGATCAAAGATGTCATTGCTTACCTGAAAGTGATCGAAAATCCGGTTGATGAAGTGAACCTGTTGCGGATTCTCAATTATCCCAGGCGGGGAATCGGTACCGGCAGTATCGACAAAATTATCCGTTTTTCTGCCGGGCAAAAAATCTCCCTGTGGAGAGTTTTACAACAGGTTGACCAGGTTGCCGAGGTCAATGATCGCACGGTCACCGCCTGCAGTCAGTTTGTTGAGCTGATCCAGCGCTATCAGAAACGGTTTAAACAGCCGCTCCGATTGCAGGAGACATTGCTGGAGTTATTGGTTGAACTGAAACTGGCCGATGAGATCTATCGTCAGGAAAAAAACCCGCTGATCGCCCAACGGAGGGTTGCCAATCAGAACGAATTGGTCAACAGTATGGCAACCTATCTGGAGCGGACCCCCCACCCCGATTTGGCTGGATTTCTGGAGCGGGTCTCACTGTTTGATGATGCTCCGCAAAAAAATGACAAAGAGAGTCAACTGGCACTTGATGCCGTCACCCTGATGAGTTTACATTCAAGCAAGGGGTTGGAGTTCCCGGTGGTTTTTTTGACCGGTCTGGAAGAGGGGTTTCTCCCCCACAAGAAATCGATCTATGAAACTTTTGATATCGATGAAGAGCGGCGCCTCTGCTATGTCGGTATCACCCGGGCACAACAACAGTTGTTTCTGTCTGGGGCACAACAGCGACGTAAATACGGCAAACTGGAATTGCGGGAGGCAAGTCGATTCCTGAGCGAGATCCCCGGGGATCTGGTGCGGAAATCGGTCGGAGAACCGGTTCGTAACACCACCCCGGAAGAAGAAGCTGCCAGTGCCAGCAATTTTTTTGATACAATCGGTCAAATGTTTAAAGAGTGACCCATTCACGACAAGAGAGAATTAAAGGAGAGAGTATGGCAATGATCAAAGCAACCTTCCCCGGCGGGGCAATGGTGACAGCACATTTTGGAAAATTTGAAGTTGCAACCGATCAACCGGTAGAAGATGGTGGAACCGATTCAGCACCAGAGCCCTATATGCTGTTTCTATCCTCCATTATCACCTGTGCCGGCTTTTACGTACAACGTTTCTGCCAACAACGTAAGCTATCGACAGAGGGGATGACAATGACCCTGGATATCGAACGAAATCCGGAGACACGCCGGCTGGAGAAAGTTAAAATGGCCATTCAGCTTCCTGCAGGGTTTCCGGAAAAATACCAGAAGGCGGTTATTCGCGCTGCCGGAATGTGCTCAGTAAAAAAAGCAATTGCCAATCCACCGGAATTTGAGGTGATTACCGAATAGATTTAGAGGTAGGGAAGGTTATTCTAAGTTTGATAAAAAAAGCAGGGTCATCACTGACCCTGCTTTTTTAAAATACCAATATTCACAGATCTCGGATTAAAAGCTATAACGAAGACCCAGCATAACATTATGGGTGTGATATTCGACATCGTTCCCGTCAATTTCAGGATCAGCGGTGGCAAAGTAACGATACTGAAGATCAACACTGAATTTTTCTGTGGCGGCAAAACCAACCCCCAGAATTAACTGGTAGGCCACGACATTATCATCATCCTTATGATCCATGCTATCGAGATCGTACTCAACATTAGCAAAGCCTAGACCCGCACCGACAAAGGGGCTGAAACGACTTCTGTTATTAAAATCATAATAACCATTCCCCATCACGGAAAGGGCAGTCACATCACCACCATCCCCCCAGGAAAAGTTGTTATTGCTGTCAAAGTCCATCTTATCAAGATCGTTTTTCCGGTATCCGAACTCACCTTCAACCCGCCACGCACTGCTGATTATTGTACCGACAGCAAAAGTCGTAACGATTCCGCTATCGAAAGCAAGCTCACCGCTATTACTGCCGCCATCAATATTGGCATCATCGAGAAATACAGACCCCATATTCCCGGAGAGATAGACCCCGGCAAAGGCCGTTGATGCAGAAAATCCAACAAACACAGCGAAAGAGAGTAATATCAGCAAGATTTTTTTCATCATCCAGCTCCTTTCTATGAATACAAATTGGTAAAAGAGAATATTACTAAAGATTATTGGGTTAGATCAAATCATCCAGAGTTAAAATTGATTCAATATCCCGCCGGGTCGATTTATTGATAATGACTGCCGCTCCAACCAGTTCCGCTCCAGATTGAGTTACAATGTCCTCAATTCCTTTAAAAGTTGAGCCTTTAGCATAAAAATCATCAATAAACAGAACTTTGTCTGAAGCATGGAGAACCTCTTTGGAAACATAGAGGGTGGTTGATTCCTGCTTGGTGAAAGAGTAGCTGGCAGCGGCATAATATTCCGGCATGGTGATGGGACGTTTTTTCTTGGCGTAGACAAACGGAACCTGCAATTTCAAGGCAACCGCCTGAGCCAACATAATTCCACTGGTTTCAGCGGTAAGGATTTTAGTGACTGAATGATCGACAAATCGGGCGGCAATATCGTCCCCCAAGAGGTGAACCAGCACTGGATCAACCTTGTGGTTGAGAAACTGATCAACTTTGACAATCTGACCATTGATTGCACCATCCTGACGGACTCGCTCTAATAATACCTCTGCAGCACTCATTTTCGATCCTCCCGGTCATAGGGAAGCCCCAGACCCTCCGGTTGTTGACTGGCCCCTTTTTTCAACCGCAAGGTAGAAATGACCAGCACTAAAATAGTAAAAAAGTAAGGTAGCATCTGAAGAATATGGGCACTGACAGTGGTTCCCATCGCCTGAAACCGGAGCTGCATGGCAGTAATCCCGCCAAACAGATAAGCACCCAGCATCGCCCGAGGGCTTGACCACCCGGCAAAAATAACCAGTGCCACGGCAATCCAACCCCGTCCGCCGGACATATTTTCTATCCACATCGGAGTGGTTGCCAAACTTAGGTAAGCACCACCAATTCCAACCAGCCCCGAGCCGATTGTTACGGCGAAAAACCGGTAAGTCACAACTGAAAAACCACAGGTATCAGCAGCACCTGGATTTTCACCGATGCTTCGTACCCCCAGCCCCCAACGAGTTCGATAAAAGAAAAACCAGATCAAAAATACCAACAGGAAACTAAAATAGATCAGCAGATCCTGATTGAAAAACGGTCTGCCGATAAATGGCAGTTGACTCAATCCGGGGATGGCAATCCGCTGGAAGCCAACGATAGTTAAACCAACCATCGACTTCCCAAATAGTGCCGTAATCCCCACTCCAAACATCGTCAGAGCCAACCCGCTGACAATCTGATTACCCCGCAGCTGCACGGTGATAAATGCGTGGATACCGCCAGCCAGAAAAGAGGCACAAAACGCCACGACAACACCGACCAACAATGAACCACTGAAATAGGTTGCTGAAAATCCGGCCAGAGCACCGATCAGCATCAACCCTTCAATACCAAGATTGATGATCCCGGCCCGTTCATTGATAATTGCCCCAAGGGTCGCAAATAAGATCGGAGTCCCGGCCCGTACCGTCGCATCGAGCAATATTTCAAGCATTAGACACTCCCCTGATCAACTTGACCCGGTAGACAATAAAGAAATCAGAGGCCAATAGGAAAAACAGAATCAACCCTTGAAAAGCATAAACAAACGCAACCGGCAACTGCCATAGCAGCTGCAAACTATCCCCGCCAACCAGCAGAACACCCAGAAGAAATGAGACAATAACCACTCCGACAGCACTTCGCTTGGCCAGCCAGGCAATAATGATTGCAGTATAGCCATAACCGGGAGAGATGCCGTGCTGCAACCGATGTTGTAATCCGGCAACCTCACTGAATCCGGCCAGCCCGGCAATTGCACCACTTAAAAAAAGGACAAAGAAGATTGCCATCCCGGTATTCATCCCGGCATATTGTGCCGCTTTGGGATTACTGCCGATGACTTTGATCTGGTAGCCCCAGATGGTCCGCTCAATAAACAGATAGAGAATCAATGCACAGAAAATAGCGAGAAAAAACCCACTGTGCAGCCGGGTATTAAAATATTCAGTAAAACGTGCGACATCACCAAACTGAGCCGTTAAAGGGAAGTTAAACCCCTTGGGATCTTTCCATGGTCCGTAGATCAGGTAGTCGACTGCAAGGATAGCGATATAGTTCATCAACAGGGTGACGATAACCTCATTAACCTGCCAACGGGCCCGCAAAAAACCGGCGACCCCGGCCCACAGACCACCACAGAAGAAGGCGGCAAAAAACATTGCAGCCATCATCATCCAATGGTTCTGAATCCCGGAAAACAGAGCGACCCAACTGGCCCCCATGGCCCCCATATAGATCTGCCCTTCGGCACCGATGTTCCAGATTTGCATCCGAAAGGCCAGGCTGACCCCCAACCCGGCAAAAATCAGCGGGGTGGTCTTTACCAGGGTTTCCGACAGCCCATAGAGGGAGCCCAGTGATTCAATAAGGATTTCCTGATAGGCCAACAGCGGATTAACCCCGCTGGCCAGAAGTAAAAATCCGGCAACGAACAGAGCTACCGCAATTGAGACAATCGGGGCACTGAAACGGAGCAGACCGGAAGATATTTCACGACGTTCTATAACCAGCTTCATTGACTATCTCCCTGGGAGCCTATCGGGTTTGCCGAATCGTCGCGAGAATCGATTGGTCGAAGTCAGATTTTCGATCATCTGAGAGCGAATAGCCGAAGCTATTCGTCGAAAAGGATTGGGAATATGAGCCGATCAGGCGATTTCGTAGTAGATTCATGGCAAGTCCGACAGGTTTCCTTTTTCACCACTCATCATCAAGCCGATCTCCTCTCGGGTGGTGTGACGGGGATCAACATAGCCGACCAATCGCCCGCGAAACATCACCGCAATACGGTCACAGAGTTTAAGAAGCTCGTCCAGATCTTCGGCAATCAGAATCGTACTCATGCCACGATCGGCACCATCGGCAATCACTTTATGGACATATTCAGCACTACCGATATCGAGACCGCGGGTTGGATAAAGAGCGACCAGGACCACCGGATCTTCAGATAATTCCCGGGCGATAATAACTTTTTGAATATTTCCACCTGACAAATAACGGATCGGGGTCCCATCGGGACCACTTTTTATTGCAAATTGTTCAATCTTCTCTACTGCATTACGCCGGATAGCCCGTTTATTCTGAAAAACCCAGTTCCTGAACAGGCGACTCTTGAAGCTCTTCATAATCAGGTTTTCGTCGACACTCATGTCCGGTGCGATCCCGATCGCCTTGCGATCTTCCGGGATATGGGCAATCCCGGCGATATAGGAGTCTCTGGCATTGCTCGCGGTAATCTCACGATCAGCTGCAATAATTTTCCCGGAGTCAGCACTTTTTAGCCCGGTCAAAACCTCTGCAAGGGACTTCTGACCGTTCCCTGCCACCCCGGCAATACCGAGAATTTCCCCTTTTTTCAGCTGCATATTAAAACTATCCAGATTAACCAGACCCCGCTCGTCACGCACCGACAGATTTTGAATATCCAGGACGATCTCGTCAGATGTCTGCTGATTCTTCTGCCACTCAGGGATTTTATCCTCACCGATCATCAATGAGGCCAGCTTTGACTCGTCAAAATCACCCCGGACCAACGTATCGAGACTCCGCCCTTTTTTGAGGATCGTCACCCGATCAGAAATTTCCATCACTTCACGCATTTTATGGGAGATAAAAATGATACTTTTCCCCTGACCCTTAAGTTGCTGCAAAACAGCAAATAACCGATCTGCCTCCTGAGGAGTCAACACTGCTGTTGGCTCATCCAGGATCAGCAACTGACAATCCCGCAACAGTAGTTTAATCAGTTCAATCCACTGTTGCGCTCCGATTGAGAGTTTCCAGACCGGAAGATCGAGATCAAGATCGAGACCGAACTCGTCAAGCAGCTTCTGAATTTTTTCTTTATAGAGTCTACGATTAAAAAAGTTGGGGACCTGTTCCAGGGCAAGGAGGATATTCTCAAAAACAGAATGGGCCGGGATCAACATGAAGTGTTGATGAACCATCCCGATCCCGCAGCTAAGAGAATCCCGGGGACTGATAAAATCGACCCGATTACCAGAAATCCGGAGCTCTCCCCGATCAGGGTGATAGAGACCGGTTAAAACATTCATCAGGGTACTTTTACCTGCACCATTTTCACCCAGCAGAGTATGGATCTCCCCGGTAGAAACAGAAAAAGAAACATCATCCAGAGCAACCACCCCGGGGAATGTTTTACGAATGTTTTGGATTTCTAAAAAATCAGTCATAGAGTATGAAAAGGCACGCCTTCCAGCGTGCCTTATCCTGGTAAATAGAAATTATTTAGAAATTGTCCCTTGAACACCTTCAACAAAAAAGTTCATCCCCAGCAGCGCTCCGTCATCCAGAACCTGCCCGGCAGCAACAACTTCCTTGCCGTTCTGATCTTTAATCGGACCAGTGAACGGGTGGAAAGTCCCCGCTTTAATTTCAGCGGTTTTTTCCGCAACCAGTTTTTTTACATCTTCAGGAACCTTTGGGCTGAACTCGGCCAGACGAACCAGATCTTGTTTCATCCCCCACCAGATCTGCTCAGATTTCCAGGTCCCCTTATGAACCTCTTCAGCAATTTTAGTGTAGAGAGCCCCCCAGTTCCAGATTGGAGCGGTCAAAAAAGCGTTTGGG
>Ga0256827_10000500_pt1 | contig 24395 bp, 27 predicted proteins | sample CV84metaG_FD_185977 | JGI IMG/M metagenome (GOLD analysis project Ga0256827, IMG submission 185977) | Hydrothermal vent microbial communities from East Pacific Rise, Pacific Ocean - CV84 | ecosystem: Environmental > Aquatic > Marine > Hydrothermal vents | place: Pacific Ocean: East Pacific Rise...
CAGTCACAGATGAAATGGGTAACGTTATCGCTTGGAGTTCTGCTGGAGCACTAGGGTTTAAAGGTTCTAAAAAATCTACACCTTTTGCAGCAACTGAAGCAGTTCAGGATGCTATGACTAAAGCAATGGAAAATGGCGTGAAAGAAGTAGGAATTAAAGTTCAAGGTCCTGGTTCGGGTAGAGATACTGCTGTTAAAGCAATTGGTGCAACAGAAGGAATTAGAGTAACATCTTTAAAAGATATTACACCACTTCCACACAATGGTTGTAGACCACCTAAGAAGAGAAGGGTATAAGTATGGCAAGATATAGAGGTCCAGTTGAAAGACTAGAAAGAAGACTTGGCGTTGATTTAGGATTAAAAGGTGAGCGTAGACTTGCTGGTAAATCTGCATTGGAAAAAAGACCATATGCTCCAGGGCAACACGGTCAAAGAAGAACAAAGATCTCCGAGTATGGTCTTCAACTTCAAGAGAAGCAAAAAGCTAAATTCATGTATGGAGTTTCTGAAAAACAATTTAGAGCACTTTACAAAGAAGCAAACTCAAAAGACGGGAATACAGGTTCTATCCTTATCCAACTTCTTGAGCAGAGACTTGATAACGTAGTATACAGAATGGGTTTCGCAACGACTAGAGCGTCTGCAAGACAATTTGTAAACCACGGACATGTACTTGTTGACGGGAAAAGAGTTGATATTCCTTCATTCAGAGTAAAAGCAGGTCAAAAGATCGAGATCAGAGAAAAAAGCAAAGCGAATCCTCAGATCCTTAGAGCGATCGAACTCACTAACCAGACTGGTATGGTTGAATGGGTTGATACAGATAAAGAAAAACTTTTTGGTCTGTTCACAAGAATCCCAGAGAGAGAAGAAATTTCAATCCCAGTTGAAGAGCGTCTAATCGTCGAGCTTTACTCTAAATAATACATCAGTAAAGGCTATTAATGAGAAAAATTAAAGTTGCACCATTTATGCCAACAGAGGTAGAAGTGAATGAGATCAGTGCTAATCGTGCTGAAATCATCGCTTACCCTTTCGAGAGCGGTTATGCTGTTACTCTTGCACACCCACTAAGAAGACTTATTTTAGGATCTTCTATCGGGTATGCACCGATTTCTGTAAAGATCGAAGGTGCTGCGCATGAGTTTGACAACATTAGAGGTATGCACGAAGATGTGGCTGTATTTATTATTAATCTTAAAAATATTCGTTTTAAAATTAAAGACGAAAGTGATAAAGTAGAACTTAAATACAGTTTTTCAGGACACAAAGAAGTAACAGCACAAGATCTTAACAATGATCAAATTGAAGTAGTAAATGGAGATCTTCCATTGGCTACTTTAAATGAAGATGCTGAACTTAACTTTACAGTCGTTATCTCAAAAGGTATTGGTTATGTACCAAGTGAAGACCTTAGAGATGACGTTTCTGCAGATTCAATTGCCTTGGATGCATTCTTTACTCCGGTAAGAAAAGCAAACTATAAAATTGAGCCTGTACTTGTAGAGGACAATCCAAACTTTGAAAAGATCACATTTGACATTGAAACAGATGCGCAAATTGGTCCGGTAGAAGCATTTACCAATGCATTGGAAGTAATGAATAAGCAGCTTTCTGTTTTTAATGGTGTGCTTGATGTTGATATCTCTGCAACACCTATAAAAAGAAGCAGTGACGACAGCGAACTTAAACCTTTCATGTTGACAGTTGACAGTCTTGGACTTAGTGCAAGATCATTCAATTCACTTGACAGAGCGGGAATGAAATTCCTTGGTGAATTGGTATTGATGAGTGAAAACGAGATCAAAAATATTAAGAATCTTGGTAAAAAATCTCTAGATGAGATCAATGAGTGTCTTGTAGAGCATGGATTTGGTACAGATTTTGAACTCGCAGATGTTACAAGAGCAAATCTTGTAAAAAAATTAGATCAACTTAAAGTATAAGACTTTAAAGTTTGACTTTAGTGAAGGGAATTGTTTACAGGTTTGCCTGTAAACAAGAAGCCCCTAATAATCAAAAAGGAAGAACATGAGACATAAGCATGGTTACCGTAAACTAAATAGAACGTCTTCTCACAGAGCAGCACTTCTAAAGAACCTTTCTATTGCTTTAACAAAAGAGGGTAGAATCGAGACTACATTGCCAAAAGCCAAAGAGCTTAGAAGCTACTATGAAAAATTGATTACAAAAGCATCAACTGCTGATTTCAATGCACATAGAGCAATTTTTGCAATGTTACAGCACAAAGAGTGTACAAACACTATTGTAAATGAAATTGCACCTAAATATGCAGACAGAAACGGTGGATACACTAGAATTATTAAAACTCGTATGAGAAAAGGTGATTCTGCACCAATGGCGATTATCGAACTCGTATAATCACCAGCGATACTTCAGTATTTCAAGGCTTTTGCCTTGGGTACAATTACTTTCTCCAAAATCCCTATTTTTACATTGACAAAATAACACTTTTAGTGTATAAACAACAATAAAGTCTTGTATTCCTCTATGTTTTACGATGATTTTGTTATAATTAAATTATTTTAAACATCTACTAGAGATGTTAAACAAGGATGTATATTGATTCCCTTTACAGACGAAGAGTTAGAACCAGCAGTGAAAGATGTGATAGATAAAGTAAGACCTTCTATTAAGTTAGATGGTGGAGACATAGAACTTATTGCGATCAAAGACGGTACTGTATATGTACAGCTTCAGGGTGCTTGTGTAGGATGCGGATCTGCCGGTACAACGATTAAATTTGGGGTAGAAAGACAGATACAAACATTGATACATCCGGAAATAAAAGTAATGTCCGTTCCGAAGGGATGGGAAGATAAATTAGACCAGTTAGGGTAAGAATGAGTAAAGTAAGTCAAAATTTATTATTGCAAAGAGCGGAGGGTGAATTTCTAAACGGAGATTACAAGAACGCACTTAGATCTTACGGGCTGATCCTAAAAGATTACCCCTCATTGGATGAAGCAAAAATAGGTGTCTATTTGAGCGACCTTGGGGCAGAGAGTGAAGAAGAAGCGCAGGCTTTGTTTGATTATTATCAAGTGATCAAAAGTGAAAAGAAGAATGCAGTCGATATTATTGACGGGCTTATTGATTCGCTGGATACTTCCAAACAATATATACAGGATCTGCTTCTTAATCCTGTACAGGAACAGGTGGAGTATGGTGACGGCATACGATACAGTGATTTTCTATTGCTGATTGAAAGCCGAGGAAGTTTTAAAAAAGCATTTGAAGACATTATGTTCTCAACAAAAGTAGTCATTACAGAGAAAGATGAATTTATAGACTTTGTTACACAGTTGGCAAATGAAGGTTTTGATGAAATGGCACTGAACTATCTTGATGCAACAACAACTCTTTTTGGTGATGATCAGGATGTATTAGCTCTCTATAATGTTGTTTCAGGAGTACAGAATTGAAATTATCCTTTAATGAAAAGGGGTATGACTTTATCACAGATGATACCTCTAAACTTGATGAAAAAACGCTGTTTATAAAAACTGTACAAAACCGTACATATTATGCAAAAATGGATCCCAAACCTGAATATATCACTTCTGATGAATTGATTGCTATTTGGGGACTCGATAAAATGAAAGTGGTCGGTGTTACCGGAACCAATGGTAAAACGACCGTAACCGCGGCTATCTACTCTTTTCTTCTTGATCTTGATGAGAAACCTGCCCTTCAGGGAACACGAGGTCTGTTTGCCGAAGAGAAGCGCATAGAAGAGAAAAGTATGACCACGCCTTCTATCTTGGAAACTTTATATAATATGAAACAGACCATGGATCTTGGGTGTAACTACTTCATTATGGAAGTCAGTTCCCATGCAATCGATCAGGAACGTATAGAAGGGCTTAAGTTTGCCCTTAAAGTACATACCAATGTAACCTCTGATCATTTGGATTACCACGGTACAGTAGAAGAGTATAGACGTGTTAAGAGTCTTTTCTTTGCAGATGAGTCAGCAAAACTTCTCAATAAAGATGATATTAAAAATATCACATACAATCCTGTCGGAGCACAAAGTTACGGCGTAGATGAACCAGCAACATTCAAAGTGCAGGCTTTTGCTCTTGTTCACGGGATCACTGCAGGTATCAAACATATGCAGACTGAAGCAACATTCCACTCTCCTATGGTAGGACTTTTCAATCTATTTAATTTGATGGCAGCACTTGGCTCCGTTGTAATGCTTACAGGTAGGAAAGTAGAAGAGGTGTGTGAAGTAGTTGAAAATTTTGCAGGTGTAGCAGGACGAATGGAAGTGGTTTCCCGTGATCCTCTTGTTATTGTTGATTTTGCGCATACAGATGATGGTATGTTCCAAGTGCTTGATTCAATCAAAGACAGAGATATTTCAGTAGTATTCGGTGCCGGTGGAAACCGTGATAAAAGTAAACGTCCTAAAATGGGGGCTGTTGCCGGCAGGTTTGCAAAGAAGATCTATGTCACTTCCGATAATCCCCGTGATGAAGTACCAGAAATGATACTTGAAGATATTCTTGTAGGGCTGCATGGTAAAGACCATGTAACAGCAACACCGGATAGAAAACTTGCCATCAAGATGGCACTGGATGATCTTGAAGGGGATGATGCATTGCTTATTTTAGGTAAGGGTGATGAAGATTATCAGGAGATCAAAGGAGTGAAACATCACTTTGATGACAGAGAAGTGGTAAGAGAGTTATTGAATATTCAATAACTTCTAGGTCTGAGTATTTTTAGCTGACCTACGATATATTCCCCATATCAAATTTTTCTCCTGTTTCCTGTACTTTTTTGTAAAGCAGATGGGCATGAATAATTTGGTAGAACATCCATCCAAAAGAGAGTATGGTCAATAATCCAGCTATATATATGAGTGGAGATATAAAGATTGACAATATAAATGCAGCAATAGTTCCCAAATGAATGTATAAGTGCTTCTTTGCTGTTTTTGGGTGAATTACTTCGTGCATCATTGGTGCTGTGAAGTAGCCTTGTGAATTGAGATGAAACCATGTTAAAAATGGGACTATTTTGTAAAACATTGCAAAGACGATGCTCAGTGAAAATGATGCAAAGAAGATGTATGAGAGTTGTTTAAGTGCTTCAATATTTGTAAAATATGTGATGAGTATAAGTGCCATGCTAACAATAAGTGAACTAAGACCTAAACGCCAAAACCAGACTGTAGCATCTGTTAATGGACGTTTTCTTTGTGTCAATCTTTTGAGTGTCAAGATTGCATAGCCACTTAGAACTAATACTAAAAATATCTGTATAAGCACCCAAACTTTAGTAGTGAAAAATGAAATAAAAAACCCCAATAGAAGCAGAAGCAAAAGTTTAATGGGTAAATACTCACTAATGAATTTTGGATAAGCAGGTGTAACATAGAACATTTCTATCACTTGAAAAGAGATAGAAATAATGAGTAGTGCTACCCAGCCAAACAGCCCAAAGGAGTAGTGTGCCTCTTTGACTAAACTGTAATATTCCCCGGAAAAAATTCCTGAGAGGGTTCCCGTCATATAGAGTGCTAAAACTATTACAATAGCTAAAGAGACTAGTGCCAACATCATGCCTTTTGAAGATGCTGAGTGGTTTGGCAGCTTAATGAGATCTTTTACCATAATAGTAATAGTGTAAAAGATACTTCCTCCAAGTAAAAAAGAGGCTAAAATAAAAAGCCAAGATGCTGTTGTATAGAAGCCAAGAAGTAGTATGAATATGCCCAGTATGAATGGATACTGAATAAAATTTGCTTTTTTAACAGGTGTAGATAGAATAACTCCTGCAATAACAGGTAGCATTTGAAAAAGTGCTGCAAACATAAAGGAGAGCATTACCCCAAGAGTTAGCGTATGGGTAAGTATGAGAGCTTCTCTGCTTGAGGGGTTGAAAATTTCATTATTAAAAAAAAGGATGAAGATCCCGCTCAATATGCCAAAAAGTGATCCTGATAAAAAGAAACGGAATACGACTGATATGGGAGGAGCCTGATCTAGAGAAAGCCCGTTTTGGCTAAACATTCTTACTCCTTTTCGGGACTATCTGAAATGAAATCATTTAAGTTAATATCGTGTGTTTTGGCAATAAGAATATGCCAATTTCCACTACTGTCCTCTCTGTTCAAAACTTGAAAGTTCTGTTCACTCGCAAGGTCTAAAAGAGGGATGGGATTTTTACGATGGATCATATAGAAATAATTTTCCTCATCTAACTCTTGTAATGCTTTCATAGCAAGTTCAAGAGGTTTTGGATGTTCAAGTTCTCTTGCATCCAGTATGATTTTTTTAAGATTCGGCATTTTATTCTATTACTCTACTTCTTTCATTTTTTCCAAGGTACTCACTTTTGTCTCTTGAGGAAGTATTCTGTCACACATAGCATATAGCATTTGCTCCTCTTTCATGTTGTGCTGCTGTAACAGTATCATCATAGATTCACAAAGAGACAAATAGGCATCTTTGTCTTGCTCTTCGACTGCATGTGCAAGTTTTCCTATGAGACCTTTTACCTGTTCATGCTCATAACGCATAACCTGAGTCGGTCCCTCAGAACTTCCTGTTTGTGCTTCGAATGCAGGAAATAGTTCCTCTTCCTCTCTTTTGAAGTGAATAAGTACACTGTTTGAAAAAACAATGAATTTTTCTTCAGCTTTACTCCAATCGCCATTTGCTGCTGCTTGTTCAGCTTCTGCAAATTCTGTGTCGCAATCTCTATGCTCTTGTGTCATAAATTGTGAAATAATCATATTCTGTCCCTTTGTTGTTATGCTTTTTCAATGGTAATCATTTGATCCCATAGTTCAGTAGAGAGTAAAATATTTTCTACACGTGCCTGCCAAAGTCTACCAAACTCTTTTTTCTCATCATCATTCGCTAAACCTTGCATTGCTTTACCCATAAGCGCTTGCATCATTGGATCAGCAGGGATCATGGAAGCGTTATAGCTTAAAGTCACACTCCTGTTTGTATCGAGTCTGCTAAGTTTTACTTCGCCACTCATCGGTACATCATAAGATACGAGATTGTTTCTTGACATATTTCCATTTAGTCCTTTAAATCCACCTATACCATTTGCTCCTGCAATAAAAGAGATGACATTGCAGATCACACCGGTCACACCATCTGCTTCACCATCTTTCATAGAAACATGAATACTCCCTCTTTGGGGAAGTTGATCTCCATAAAGAGACTCAAGCCCTTTGAGTGCCATAAGGTATGCACCTGCAACAGTAGGGCATGAGTGTCCTGCAAGCTTTACACATTCAATATAAGAGATTTCCATTTTCCCTTCTTCGAAAGCACCTAAAAAATTACTGAGTGGGTCTTGAAGCTGGATCGTTTGTACTTGGTCAAAAAAAGCCGGGTATTTCATCTGTTTTCCTCTGTATTGGATAATTTACTTAATTATAGTAAAAGAAGAGAAATCAAAGGTTGATATTTATCAAGAGTAGGAAACTAAACTGTAATTAAGTAAATAGGAGTAAAATACTCTCAATTAAAAAATTATAAATGAAAAGGAATTAACATGATACAAGGTGTACCACAACCAGCGTTTTATATTTTTAAGTGCCAGCAGTCAGCACCTCCGGGGATGCCAAAGCCAAGCTGTGTAAGTCAAAATGACCCGGAATCTGCACAACTTTTTCAGCATTTGGCACAATCACTAATGATGAAAGGTATTATTGGTACAGTTCAGCCTATACAAACAGGTTGTCTTAACCGTTGTCAACAAGGGCCTGTAATGCTTATAGAGCCTGGTCATACAATGTATGTTGGGTTGACAAAAGAGAAAATAGACAGAATCATAGATGAGCATATTATTGGCGGAAATGTTGTAAATGAATATGTGATCGCAGATGAGATGTGGGGAGAAGCAATCCCTCCGTCTCAAATGGCAAGATAGGATCTCTATCCCACAATTACAGTATAATATGAAACTATGTGGGATTTTGGTATAATTCCGATACTTTATAAACAGGAACGATTATGAACATTACAATGCTTTATTCTAAATTACATAGAGCTACAGTAACAGATGCTAACTTGAATTATGTAGGCTCCATTACTATCGATCAAACACTTTTGGATGCAGTCAATATGCGAGTAGGTCAAAAGATAGATATCGTAAATGTAAATAATGGTGAGAGATTCTCTACCTATATTATTTCCGGTGAACGGGGTAAAGGTGATATTTGCCTTAATGGAGCAGCTGCACGAAAAGTACATAAAGGTGACAAGATCATCATTATTGCGTATGCAAGTATGACAGAAGAAGAAGCAGATCAGCATAAACCTAAGATAGTTATTTTAGATGATAATAATGGGATCGCTCAAGAATTTGAAGGGTTGGAATAAGCCATGTTTGAGGGTTTAGATATGAGTAAAATGTCTGAAATGATGGGACAATTGCAGGAAAAAGCAAAAGAGATGCAAGAGCAGGCAAAAAATGTACAGTTTACTGCAAAGGCAGGTGGTGGACTTATTGAATTGACTGCGAACGGTGCAGGTGAAGTGATAGATCTGAATATAGATGATTCCTTATTGGATGATAAAGAGTCTTTACAGATCTTACTTATTTCAGCGATGAATGATATCAATAAAATGGCAGAAGACAATAAAAAGTCACAAGCTATGGGAATGATGGGTGGAATGAACCCTTTTGGGTCAAACTAGATAGCATCATAGCTAAACAGGAACCCGAAACTTGTTTTGGGGTAAATATTTTACAAAATAGTACTTTTTAAAACAAAACTTTCCCGAAATAAGTTTCGGGTTCCTCTCTCAACCTCTCCTCTCAACCAATAAAGGAATGAAAATGAATCCCGTAACAGAAGCAATAGAGAATGATTCGGTAGCTAAAATGAAATCATTATTAAAAAATGGAGCTGATCTGCATAAACCTATTTTGATAGGGGAAGAGTATGAGCTTGAAGACTATGATGAGATTTCTCCGTTCTTTTATGCCATTCGTAAATATGCAAGTATGGAGATGCTTGAGCTGATGCTTGAAAATGGTATAGATTTGAATGAAGTAGATTCAGATGGTATTTCTGCACTTGATATGGCGATAAAGTTCAAACGTAAAGAGGTGATACAGTTCTGTATAGATAGAGGGTTTGATCTCAATACAAGTAAACGTAAAAGTGGTATTACTCCTGTGATGCTGGCCGCCTGTTTCTCTGATCTTGAGTTAATGACACTCCTTCTTGATAACGGGGGAGATGTCAATAAAGCAGACAGTTCAGGTATGGCACCCAAAGACTATGCAAAAAAATTAGGTCAGAAAAAAATGCTTGAATTTTTGGATGAACAGGGTGCAAGATTCAATATTTATCCAAATGAATAGTATGTTGTAATCATTCTGTAACTATTTTTTTCTATACTTCCAAAACTTAAATAAAACAAGGAAGAAAAAATGAAGAAAATTGTACTTTCAGCAGTAGCCATTGCAACATTGGCAACTACAGGGGCATGGGCAAGCAGTGAGAGTGATATTGCCGAAATGAAGGCAATGATGAAGCAGATGAATCAGCGTCTTGCTAAACTTGAAACTGAGAATAAACAGCTTAAATCTCAAATGAAAAAAACTTCACAAAAAACTTCACATAAAACTTCTGCCAAGAAGAAAAAACATACTGCCGCTTCTAAACATACTGCGGTAGCTTCTGCTACTTCACTTGAAGAAAGAGTTGATACATTAGAAAGCAAGTATGAAAAAGCGACTGTGCTGAAGTCAAAAGTACCTCTGCTTAAATTTTCCGGTAAACATTATCTTGGTTTTGTTGCAGACAGTGAAAAAGATAGAAACAAATTTGAAACAAGAAGAAACTACATTCAAGTGAAAGGATACTTTGGAGAGGATTCAAAAGATTACTTCAGAGTGACACTCGATACCTTCCAAAATTATGATGATGACGGTAAAGATAAAGGAAGTTGGGAAGTCAGACTTAAATATGCATACCTTTACCTAGACAATGTACTTCCATTTACAGGGGTAGAACTCGGTCAGGTACACAGACCTTGGATCGATTATGAAGAGCATCATGCCTGGAATTACAGATCTATCTCTAAAGTATTTGTAGAGGCACATGAAGGGGCACATTTTACGAACTCTGCAGATCTTGGTGTCAATTTCAAAACAAAAACAGACTATTTCTCCTCTGAAGTGGGTATTTTTAACGGTGAGGGATATCATGGAGATGCACATGATAATCAGCATTTAAGTGGGGAGTGGAGATTAACAGGTCACATACTCGGAACAGGTAAAAAGCATGTGCATAAACATGATACTTATGCGGATGTCTCTTTCTTTGGACAGTACAATACTGAGTATAAAGAGGGACAGGATGATTTCATTTGGTATGGTGTGCATGCAGTCTATAATCAACCGGAATTTTTACTGTCTGCACAATATATTGAAGCCACAGATGGTGGAGATAAAAAAGAGGGTAACGGCTATTCTGTCAATGGTGAATTTAGACTGGAAACACTCTCTGATTCTATGGTTGACTGGAATGTGATTGGTAGATATGACAACTTTGAATTAGATCATTTGGATGAAGAGAGAAAAAGAATGCTTGCAGGACTTTCTTACAAATATAACAAATATGTTGAATTTATTGCAAATTATCTTAAAGAAGAAGTCAATGATGATACTGAAACGGATGCATTTATGTTAACTGCTGAAGTGAACTGGTAATCATTATTATATAAACTCCTAAAGATAGGCAGATATGCCTATCTTCCTCATCTTTTATTTTAGAAATCTTCTATTTATTTTTGTGATAATTCTTTTTTTTCGATATACTGTATTGTATTAAATAAAAAAGGACAAAAAATGAATTTACACAAAAAATTTCTTTGTACAGCGGGAGTATTACTTCTTCTTGGCAGTACTACTCTTTTTGCTGCAGATCAGACAGCAAGAGAGATACTGAATAAGGCCTACCAGACTCTAGGAAGTATGGATACTTATACGTTTACTGCTACAGTTGTTGATGATGAAGAGTATGAGGGTAAAAAAAGTAAAATTTATAAACATACTGTAAATGTAAAAGTAGACAGACCGGGTAAATTACGTGTAGATACTAAAGGAACAGTTAAAAATAGATCAATTTATCTTAATAATGGCAGTTTTACAATGATCGATCATGGATTTAATTATTATGGTCAAATTAAGACAGCAAAGACTATTGATGGTACACTGGATGCTCTTTTTGAAAAATTTGGGATCAGAGCACCTCTTGCACAACTCATTTATAGTGATATGGATAGAAGAGTAAGATTTAAAACAAGTAAATACTTTGGTAAAGTAGATGTGCATGGGGTTGAGTGTGATTATGTTGCATTTAAAAATGTTACAAGAGAAATACATGTTTGGATCACTACAGGTAAGAAACCTTTGGTAAAAGCGTATAGTATTATTGACACAAGTAATGAAAATAGATCAAGAATCAATACGACTGTAAAGTGGAATACAAATGCAAAGATCTCAGACCGTAATTTTATTTTTGTTGCACCAAAAGGTTCTTCCAAAATATCAGTTATTAGAGCTAAGTAAGAAAGGATTGAGATATGAAAAATAAAAATAGTTTTTTAATAAAATTTGCAGTAGTTGCAGCGATGATAGGTTTTTTCTCTCCATCAGTGAGTGTTAAAACAGTAGCCCCATCAGGTGATGGACTTGGTGCTATACCTATAGAGATGAATATTTCACTGTTCACACAGGCAGAAGCTAGAAGAGGCGGTGGTGCTAGAAGAGGTGGTGGAGCAAGAAGAGGTGGAGGAGCCAGAAGAAGCGGAGGAGCCAGAAGAAGCGGAGGAGCCAGAAGAAGTAGTGGTGCTCATCGTTCCAGAGGTGCTAATAGAAACCGCAGTAGCAATAGAAATAGAAATAGAAATGTAAATAGAAATAGAAATGTAAATAGAAACAGAAATGTAAATAGAAATGTAAATGTTAACGTAAATCATAATAGTAGATATTATGGTGGACATAGACATGGTCATTATGGTTATTATGGTGGACGCGCTCTTGTTGGATTTGCAACAGGTTTGGCTATAGGAACAATGATATCTGCAGCTTCAATGCCAACAACATGTGTTACAACACATGTAAACGGAATTTCTTATAGAAGATGTGGAAGTTCATATTATCAACCTTTCTATGAAGGTAATACGGTAGTCTATAAAGTAGTTAATTCACCTTATTGATACACTTTTTTGTCTGATAACCAAGCTTTCTCTAAACAAGTTTAGAGTTCCAGCTGGTTACTCTTTCCCGAAATGAGTTTCGGGTTCCTTCGTTACATTAAAAATCTTTCGTAACATAATTGTAATACTTTTTTTATAAAATCCTGTAATTAATTCAGATAAGGTAGAAAATGAACAATACACTTAAAATATTATTGGGTGCGGGCTTTGCTGTTGCAGTGGCTTTTTATGCAAATGGTATTGTGGGAGAGCACTCTCACGGTGGTTTTTTGGTTTTAGCAGCAATATTCGGGGCCTATATGGCGATGAATATTGGAGCAAATGATGTTGCTAACAATGTAGGACCTGCTGTCGGTTCAGGTGCATTGACAATTGGCGGAGCAATCATTATTGCTTCTGTTTTTGAAGCAGGTGGTGCACTTATTGCCGGTGGTGATGTGGTGGGAACCATTAAAAAAGGTATCATTGATCCTTCCGCTTTTGGTAATGACCCGATGGTTTTTGTATATGCAATGTCAGCAGCACTTTTGGCAGCAGCACTCTGGCTAAACCTTGCGACTTGGCTTAAAGCTCCGGTATCTACTACACATTCTATTGTTGGTGGTGTGCTTGGTGGTGGTATTGCTGCAGGTGGTTTTGCAATCGTTTCCTGGGAAACTATGGGAAAGATCGCAGCTTCGTGGGTCATCTCTCCTGTACTTGGTGGTATGATCGCTGCAATATTCCTTTATGTGATCAAATCACAAATTCTTTATAAAGAAGACAAGCTTGCAGCTGCAAAGAAAATAGTACCTATTTTGGTGGCACTTATGGCAGCAGCATTTATGACTTACCTTACACTGAAAGGACTTAAAAAAGTTTGGCCTGTAATCGTCGATACTTTGAGCTTTTTACCACAAACAAAGAAACCCGGTCTCTTTGTTGCATTACTCTTTGGTTTGATCGGTGCATCCATCACTTTTATAATTGTAAAACCAAGAATTGCACAAAAAGTGATGGGTATGGAATCGACAAGAGAATCGATTAACCTTCTTTTTACCATTCCTCTTATTTTCGCAGCAGCACTGCTTTCGTTTGCTCATGGGGCAAATGATGTTGCCAATGCTGTCGGTCCTTTGGCTGCAGTATATGATGCTTTGAGCAATACCGCTGTTTCAACGAAAGTGGCTATTCCGCTATGGGTTATGGTTGTTGGCGGGGTAGGGATCTCTATAGGTTTGGCACTTTTTGGTCCAAGACTTATCAAAACTGTTGGTTCAGAAATTACAGAACTGGACCAAATGAGAGCTTTCTCCATTATGATGGCTGCTTCTATTACCGTTGTCATTGCTTCTCAGCTTGGATTACCTGTTTCTTCTACGCATATTGCGGTAGGTGCTATTTTTGGTGTGGGCTTTCTGAGAGAGTGGCTTGATTCTAAAACTATGAGTGAAAAACAGGAAAAGCTTCAATCGGCAGTAGCGAAACAAAATAGACTTAAAGAGACATTGTCTGCACTTAAAACAGAAGAGGATTACAAAAAACAGTTGGAGTTGATGCAATCTCTGAAAGTACAAAAGAAGAAAGTAAAAAGTTTAAAAAGAGCACTGCGTGAAAATTATGTGAAACGTGGAATGGTAAAAAAGATCATAGCAGCATGGGTCATTACTGTACCTGCGGCTGCAGTACTTTCTGCTATTATCTTCTTTGTACTTAAAGGTTTTGCCTCTTAATTTTGATTAAAATATGAGCAAGTAATGGAAAACGTAATTTTCAAAGGAAAAATAAATGACATTTAAACAGATCATCACAAGTGCTGTTATTGTTTCAGTTGTACTTATAACAGGAAATGCAGCAGATTTAAAAGGGAGGGGAGCATCATTTCCCGGACCGGTATATAAAGCGTGGACAGCAGAATATTTTGCTGCAACAGGTAAAAAAGTGAACTATACTCCGACCGGTTCAGAAGATGGTCTTAAATCTATTAAAAAAAGAATGGTAGATTTTTCAGCTTCCGACAAACCATTGAGAGCAGAGCAACTTCAAAAATCAAAGCTTTATATGTTCCCGTCAGTAGTAGGTGCGATTGTGCTTGCTTACAATATTGAGGGTGTAAAAGATGGTGAGCTTAAACTTTCACGTGCAGCGATCGCTGCGATCTTTACCGGGAAAGCCAGTTTCTGGGATGATGCAGTGATCATGAAAGATAATGCAGCTCTTACACTTCCTCATGCCCCTATTACAGTTGCAGTAAGAGCAGATAAATCAGGTACAACATTTAACTTTACATACTTTCTAAATAAGATTGATCCTGAGTTAAAAGTAAGTAAGAAACCAACATGGAGAGCGAGTAGAGTCGTTGCCGGTAGATCCAATTCAGGTGTGTCTGCAAATATCCGTCAGATCAAAAACTCTATTGGTTATATTGAATATTCATATAAGATCAAGTTAGGGCTTCCTGCGGCACAGGTAGAAAACAGAGAGGGTAAATTTATTAACCCGACACTTGCATCATTTCAGGATGCAGCCAAATATGCAACATGGAGTACAGAGAATGATTTTTATGCAGTGATCGGTGACCCGGCAGGTGCAACATCATATCCAATTGTAGCAGCTACATTTATTTTACTTCCGACAGAGAAAAATGAAATGAATAAAAAAGTAACTGCATTTATGGATTGGGCATATACAAATGGTGATGAATCAGCATTAGAACTTGGTTATGTTCCTCTTCCCGTATCTACAAAATCTGAGATCAGTAAATACTGGGAAGCAAAAGAGATCAAATAATATATTTGTATGTGTTATAATATGTGATGAAACATAATAGTATTGAAATCGTCATTATTGAAGATGAAGAAGATATTTTAGAACTGATAGAGTACCATCTTTCCAAAGAGGGATTTACAGTCACAGGTTTTCTTTCTACGGAAAATGTAGAACAGTTCATAGAAGAAGAAACGCCTTCATTAATGATAGTAGATCGCAATCTTCCCGGTATGGAAGGGAGTGAATTTATCGCATATCTGCGTGCCGAGGGCTATGATATTCCGGTTATTTTTCTTACTGCAAAAGACAATGAATCTGATCTTGAAGCGGGGTTTGATGCAGGTGGTGATGACTATATGACAAAACCTTTTCGTCCTAAAGAGTTAATACTCAGAGTAAAAGCACTGCTTAAACGTTCCGGAGCATTAGTGAAACAGAAACGTTTAAAATACAAACAGCTCATGATCGATCTGGAGGAGAAAAACCTTTATGTTGAAGAGAAAGAGGTATCTCTTACCCAGCTTGAATTCAATCTTTTACGTACCTTTATGGAAAATATAGATAAACCGGTCACACGTGATTTTTTACGTGATGAAGTGTGGGGTGCAGAAAGAGAAGGGGTGAATAATAATTCCGTGAATGTTGCGATCAATCGTCTGAAAAATAAGATAGATCCCCAAAATGAACAGAATTACTTTAGCCCTGTTTGGGGTGTAGGGTACAAATTTTCTTGATTTTATGTCAATATGACATATTTTGACCTCTTCCGTTTAAAAAAAGGTACACTGCTCTTATGAATAAATTAGAAATACTTGAACACTATTTTGGACACAGCTCTTTTAGACCTTTGCAGGAAGAGGTGGTTGATGCGATCCTGGAGAGAGAGGATGTATTGATGATCCTTCCTACCGGAGGAGGTAAGTCTCTCTGTTATCAACTCCCTACACTTCTCATGGAAGGCATTACTGTAGTTGTCTCTCCTCTGCTGGCACTGATGCATGATCAGGTCGTTGCATTGAGAGCCAATGGAATACCTGCGGCAATGTTAAGTTCCATGCAGGATCTGGAGGAGAGTCGGAAGATAGAAGAAGAGTTGAAAGCAGGTAAAATAAAACTGCTTTATGTTGCTCCGGAGCGTTTGACCAATGCCTATTTTCTCAATCTCCTTCATCAACTTTCCATCAACTTTTTTGTTATAGATGAAGCACACTGCGTGAGTGAGTGGGGACATGAATTTAGAGAGAACTACAGACGTCTTTCACTGCTTAAAGAGCAGTTCTCAACCACTCCCATTGCAGCATTTACAGCAACTGCCACAAAAGCAGTGGAAGAAGATATTGCTACAAATTTGAGACTTGCTGAGCCTAAACGTGTCAGGGGATCTCTTTTTAGGGATAATTTAACTATTCATGCCAAACATCGGATCAAAGACGGACGTGAACAACTGATGGAATTTTTGAAACAGCATAAGGATGAGTCAGGTATTATTTATACACTTTCACGTAAATCCACTGAATCTGTGGCACATTTTCTACAGGATAAAGGTATAGAAGCAAAAGCATACCATGCAGGATTGCCAACGGAAGAGAAAAATAGAACTTATGCTGATTTTGTGGCTGACAGAGTACAAATCGTAGTGGCTACGATTGCATTTGGAATGGGAATAGACAAGAGTAACATTCGTTTTGTTGTGCATATGACTATGCCAAAAACGTTGGAAAATTTCTATCAGGAGATTGGACGTGCAGGAAGAGACGGACTTGAAGCAGAAACCCTTCTGCTCTTTTCTGCACAAGATATTGTACAGCAAAAGATGTTCATAGAAGATCTGCCTGAAACACCATACAAACAACATGCGTTTAACAAACTTGACAGTATGGTACGTTTTGCCAATTCGGAAAATTGCCGCCATCAGTCTGTGGCTGCCTATTTTGATGACCGTATGGATACTTGTGAGACATTGTGTGATAACTGTACGGCACCCCAAAGTGAGAAGGTAGATATTACAACGGCGTCAAGAATGTTACTCTCTACAATTTTAAGAACAGATCAAAAATTTGGTCTGCATTATGTGATAGATGTACTGAAAGGAAGTAGAGAGCAGAGAGTATTGGCAAACGGGCATGACAGCCTTTCTGTTTACGGTATAGGCAATGAATATTCAAAAAGTCAATGGCTGACCATAGGAGATAAGCTTCTTGAACTTGGAGCTGTTGAAATTGGTGAATTTAAAGTCTATCAGTTAACAAACTATGGAGCGGAAGTGATCAAAGGTATACATACGATAGATCTGAAAAAAGAGAGGTTAACAGTTCAAAAAGCGGAAGCCAAAAAAAGAGTAACCTATTTTGATGATTATAATGTTGAAGTGTATGATAAACTTCGTGAACTTCGTACGCAAATAGCATCCCAAAAAGGTATTCCTCCCTATATTGTCTTTTCAGATAAAACACTCAAAGATCTTAGCAATAAACAACCACAAAACAAAGTTGAGATGTTAGCAGTTCATGGCATAGGTGAAGTGAAGTTTGAAAGGTATGGGGAAGTATTTTTGGAAGTATTGAATGTCTAAAAAACTATTATGTGGTATAGATGAAGCTGGGCGTGGTCCCTTGGCAGGTTCATTGGTGATGGCGGGGGTTATTTTAAAAAAACCTGTAAAAGGCTTGATGGATTCTAAGAAGTTGACAGAAAAGAAAAGGGAGGCTTTGTACCCTTTAGTGATAGCTAACAGTAAGTACCATATCGTCTCTTTTTCTGCCCAAGAGGTAGATGAATTAGGAATATCAGAGTGTTTACATCGGGGTTTACTTTCTATACAAAAATATTTACCGGATGTTGACTACTTGTTTGATGGCAATAGTACCTTTGGGGTGTCTAATATTACTACGATGGTAAAGGCAGATGATAAAGTACAAGAAGTGTCTGCAGCAAGTATACTGGCAAAAGTTACACGTGATAGAGAGATGATCGCTCAGGCTAAAGAGTATCCAGAGTATGGATTTGAAAAACATAAGGGGTATGGGACTAAAGCCCATATGGAAGCTTTAGTGAAGTATGATAGATGTCCTATTCATCGTAAGAGTTTTAGGGTAAAAGGTTTGGATGAACCTACACTTTTTTAGAGCATAGACTTTCCATTGACGGTAAGTTTTCCATTTTTTAGTTCTATCTCATATACTTTTTTACCATTGATGACTTTTGGCTGAATGATCATTGCCAGCATCATTGCTTTTGGCTGCTGTGCAATAAGTGTAAAGAGTGCATCGGAGAGTATGATCTTTGTCTTTGTATTGATCATACTTAGTGTAGAAAAAGGGTTTGACTGAATGGCTGTAAGATCAGCAGATCTATCGATTTGAAATGAAGAGGTCAGTGAAAAACCGTCAATATTTTTTCCTTTATATCCCAGTTTTTTTATTTGAAATGAAGGGATCTCCATTGTAATACCTTTGGAGATCAATGCCTGTACCAGTCTGTTGATTTCTGCATCATCATCAACATTTACAGTTTCAAGCTGTTTCAATATATTTATATCAAGATTTTCTATATTGAAAGAAAAAGTATTATCTATGAGTTTTGTTTTTTGATCATTGTCTATGATCTCTATATCAGATACATGCAGTGTGATTTTATTGGATAGAAGGTTATTTTTAGAAGAGGTTTTATTGTCCCCTTTTATGTTGTTGATACTAACAGAAAATGTGTCAGAAGCTTCTTTCCCACTAACCTCTATAGTATCCACCGTATAATTGTAGCTTGAATCATAGATCGAGTTGCCTGTCAATTGATAGTTACTTTTAAGTCCCTTTAATACTATATTCAGTGAATCTCCTGAGCTTACAGTAATATTTTTAATATTTTGTACCAGTGTATAGAGACGATCATTCTGGATCGTTCCATCAAAAGTAGCACCTTCCAGATCAATCTTTATAGCTGTCTCTGCTTTAAATGTCTCGCGGATATCTTTGATGTGACCTTTAAAACTTGAAAGCAGTTTGTTGAAATCTATATGTACTAGCAGTGCTTTTCTTTTCAGCATGTTATTCAGTTGTTCAATAATGGCTTTATCTTCTTCATCAAGATCCTGATCTTTGCCTAAAGCAGGAGGAAGATTAAGTGGATACATATCTACAGAGAGGGCAGAGTATGTATTATGGAGATATTGAAGATCTACACCGATCTTAAATCCTGTAAGGGTTTTAACCTCTTCAAGAGATATTTCATTTCCCTGTTGTTTAAAGAATTCAGTGATCTTAACAGGATCATCAAAAGAGAGAACAAAGTGTTCCTCTTTTTCTTTTACTTCTCTTTCCTGAATGGCAAAACCGTTTTGTTGGATCATTGTCAATTCAGTATTGACACGTATCTTCATCTCTTCTGTAAGTTGTGCTGATCCTGTAGTAAAATAGTAAATGACTGCAAGCAGTAAAAAACCGGTAATTCCAAACCCAAGTTTTTTACGACTCAGCATTTAGTGCTTCGCTTGTACTGAATTTTAATTCTTGTCATAGTTATCCCTTATCTTTTATAAATATTTTTTAAATGATCCATTTTTTTACCCATGTTAAGCAGGGTCATATCTGCCAAAGTGAGTGCCATCATTGCTTCACATACTACGGTACCACGCAAAGCGACACAAGGATCATGTCGACCTTTCAGGTTACACTTTACTTCTTCATCATGCGTGGTGATCGTGTCCTGTTCTTGAAAAATGGAAGGGGTAGGTTTAAAGTGTGTTTTAACGATGATCCTGTCTCCATTGGAAATACCACCCAAGATACCACCGGCATGATTGCTCTTAAAGCCTTCTAGTGTGATAGGATCGTTATTTTCACTTCCTTTTAAATGTGTACTTAGTACCCCATCACCGATCTCAACGGCTTTTGCTGCATTGATCCCCATCATTGCTTCAGCAAGTATGGCATCTAGTTTATAGTAGAGAGGTTCGCCAAGTCCGATGGGTACACCGGTTGCAGTGGTAAGAACCACTCCACCTACAGAGTCATGATCCTCTTTGGCTTTTAAGATCGCTGCTTCCTGTTCAGCTTCTTTATTGGGGTCAAGTGCATACATATTAGAACTTTTTGCATACTCAAAGTCTTGTACTTCACCCTTTATGCCGTCTACTTCACAAAGTCCGCTTTGTACTGAGATCCCAAGTTCTTTAAGCATGAGTTTTGCAATGGCACCACCTGCCACTCTTGCTGCAGTTTCTCTTGCCGAACTACGCCCGCCACCGCGGTAATCTCTGAGTCCATATTTATGAAAGTAGGTAAAGTCTGCATGTCCTGGTCGGAAAAGGTCTTTCACATTGTCATAGTCTTTTGATTTTTGATTGGTGTTAAAGATGACCATAGCAATAGGTGTTCCAGTTGAGATACCTTCAAAAGTACCGGAAAGTATTTCAAATTTATCATCTTCTTTACGCCCAGTCTCAAGTTTGCTTTTCCCCGGTTTTCTACGATCAAGCTCAGATTGTATAAAGTCTTCATCTATTTTCAGTCCGGCAGGTACACCGTCAAGTATGCATCCTAAGGCTTTACCGTGTGATTCTCCAAATGTTGTGAGAGTAAGTTTCTTTCCAAAGGTGTTCATTTTATCCCTTTAATTTTTCTAATGCGATCTTTGCAGCTTTCTGCTGTGCATCTTTCTTGCTTTTACCTCTTGCTATTGCAATGGTCTTTTCATCTAGAATAATGGCAATTTCAAACTCTTTTTTATGGTCAGGTCCGGAAGAACCTATCATTTCATACAGGGGAGTAACACCATGTGTTGCCTGTGTCAACTCCTGAAGAGCTGTTTTGTAGTCTTTTGATAAAGATTGCAAGTCTATTTTAGGATGACACTCTTCAAGCAGATTAATGGAAATATTTTTAGCTGTCTCAAGTCCAGCTTCAAGATAGACAGCACCTATGACAGCTTCAAAAGCATTTGAGAGTAACGAAGGTTTGTCCCTGCCATTATTGTTCTCTTCTGCCATTGAGAGGTAAATATACTCTCCCAGGTTGATCTCTCTGGCTAAAAGTGTAAACCCGCTTTCGTTGACAAGTGATGCACGTATCTTGGAGAGTATACCCTCATCGGAATTTGGGAATTTACTAAATAAATACTCCCCGACAATAAGGTCAAGGACTGCATCTCCCAAAAACTCAAGCCGCTCATTATTGTAAGGCTTTTTATCACTTTTATGCGTCAAAGCCTCAATAATCAATTGCTTGTTCGTAAATGTATAGTTCAGTCTTTTTTCCAGTTGACTGTAATTGTTCATATTTCTATTCCTTTGTCTGCTTTTCTTTTGTGGTATTTTTCTGTACATTTGATCATAAAGTTGCCTTTATTCTCTCTGCTTCATTACGAGCCAGTTCATCGCAACGTTCATTTTCAGGGTGTCCGTTATGTCCTCTTACCCATGTACCATGTACTTTATGTGGGGCAGAAGCTTCAATATAGGCTTTCCAAAGATCAACATTTTTGACTTTTGCAAAGTTTTTTTTGACCCATCCGGTCAACCACTCATTGATTGCTTTTACTACATAGGAACTATCGGAGATCACTTCCACATTACAAGGTTCTTTAAGAAGTTTCAACCCCTCTATGACACCTTGAAGCTCCATACGGTTGTTCGTTGTATAGGTATCTCCGCCAAAATACTCTTTCCGATTCCCTTTAAACTCAAGGATTCCGCCATATCCACCTGGTCCTGGGTTTCCCAGACTGGAACCATCAGAGTAGAGAGTAATCTGTTTTCGGTCTTGATTTTGCAATTTGTTCCTCTACTTCTACAGAATTTATAGCCATGCAGTTTGGGCATCGTTTAAATGAAACAGGGAAACTCTGTTTACATTTTTTGCAAAGATATGAAAAAAGCAACTCAGCATCTTCAAATCCATTTTCTCGTGCTGTGGCTATCATATCTATACTGAAAATACCGCTCTGGATCGTTGGTTTTTGTAAATAACCTTTGGCGTAATAGAGTGTACTTAGCTGCTTATTGGATGCGATTATATCTAAATCGAGTTGTGAATTTGGTAAGAACCAAAGTATGTCAAGTATCTCTTTTGTGCGTTCAGCATCGATGATCTGCCAGGCTGTATATGTATCCAGTTTGAGTAAAATACTGATGATCTGCCTATAGAGTGTAGGTTCCTCTGTTAAAAGCTGTTTTAGTTTTTCTAACTTATTTTCTGTATCCAGTGTTTTATTGGAAGTGATCTGTAAAAGTTCAAGAAACTTTTTTAAATTATACGTATCTTCCCCTAAAAGTTCAAGAGGTTCTATGACCTCTTTGGCTTTTTCATACTGATGCATCATTTCATACACAACACCAAGCTCATACAATACATTAGTATTGCGGGGTTTTTTTCGTAAAATTTCAACATAAATACCTCTTGACCGTTCTAAAAATCCTGCATGAAGATATGTATTCCCCAGTCTCTCCATCAGTTCATATTTCCCTGCATCGTTGGATATGTTTTTGATCAGATAGAGATAAATACTAATAGATTTATGATATTCGCCGGAATTTTCAAATGCTTTCGCGAGTAGAGTAAGAGGTTTGAACATATGTGGTTCAAAGGGCATATCTGTTGTATCCAGTGCACACTCTGCACTGTCAAATTTATCTAGAAATTTAAGTAGATTTCCCTGTTCTTTCTGCTGTTTGTATACACCCCAACCATATGTTGCGATTGCAATAATAAGACTGAGAATAACAATAAGCAATATACTGAACAATGGGTCTTTGTATGCGGGTAAAAGTTCTTCCACGTATTGCCTTTATATCGTTTCGTTGTATCTAGGGTATTCAGAGGGTAATATTATACCTAATTAGATATAATTCTCTTATGATAGATAACGCCTCCATTGAATCCCTCAAAAACAGTATTGATATTGTAGATGTCATCGGTAACTTTGTAGAACTTCGTAAAGCAGGAGCCAATTATAAAGCAAACTGCCCCTTTCACGGGGAAAAAACACCTTCCTTTGTAGTAAGCCCCTCCAAACAGATCTACCACTGTTTTGGCTGCGGTGTAGGTGGTGACAGTATCAAATTTGTAATGGAACTGGAGAAGTTGAGTTACCCGGAAGCAATAGAAAAATTAGCGTCTATGTTCAACTTCTCTTTGAACTATACTAAAGGATCTTCTGATTATTCAGATGCTAAACGGGTACTTGAAGCCATACAGACCTGGTATGTAAAAAATTTGGAACATAACTCTGTTGCCAAACAGTATTTACTTGACAGAGGGATCGCTGAAAGTTCTATTCAAAAATTTGGGATCGGATATGTACCTGATGGTAATTCTGTGATGCATTTTTTGAATTCAGCCCTTCTGCCTCTGCCTAAAGCACTTGATGCAGGGATCATTGCACAGGGGGAGGGTGGTAGATATTATGCCCGTTTGGTAGAGCGTATTACTTTCCCTATCTTTTCCACATCTGGAGCAGCAGTAGGTTTTGGAGGACGTACCATTACAAATCATCCTGCCAAGTATATTAACTCTCCGCAAACAAAACTTTTTAACAAGTCAAGACTTCTCTATGGCTATGATCTGGCAAAAGAGAGTATTTACAAAAATAAAAAACTTATTGTCTGTGAGGGGTATCTTGATGTTGTAATGTTCCATCAAGCAGGATTTACGGAAGCTGTTGCAAGTATGGGTACAGCACTTACACCGGAACATTTGCCACTGCTTAGAAAAGGGGATCCAAAGATTATCCTGGCATATGATGGAGATAAGGCAGGACAGGCTGCCGCACTAAAAGCTGCACAGATGCTTGCCCATGCCGGTTTTGACGGTGGGGTAGTACTCTTTCCTGATGGACAGGATCCGGCAGATCTTATTGCCAAGGGGCAGAGTGAAGAGGTGGCAAAATTGCTTCGTGAAGCTAAGCCTCTTATTCCTTTTGTGCTTGAACAAACTATCTCAATGTACAACTTGAATGACCCAAGGGCAAAAGAGGCAGCTTTTGGAAATGCCAAACAGTTTTTAGATACCTTAACACCTATCATTAAAGATGCGTATATCCCTATAGCCGCAACACAGCTAGGTGTCTCTCCTGCACTTTTTGGACAACAGATCAACCAAGGAAGAACGCGAGAGAACTTTTCTCAAAAACGTGATGATGTGGCACAGTTGAGTATTTTAAAGACACTGCTGGAAAAACCAAATCTTATAGACACGGTATTGGATGTGATCGATGTAGAGATGTTCGGCGGTTATGCAGAACTTTTTTCTGCATTGATCAAGGGAGAGAAAGAGCATCCGCATCTCATGGGTTTGGCAGTAGATAATACCTTTGAAGTAATGACTGAAGAGGAGCTTCAGTCTGTATTGCGTAATTTTCTTATTAAGCACTATGATACAAAACTTAAGCAGATTGTGGCAGATACAAATATGCCTTTT
>Ga0256827_10000501_pt1 | contig 24371 bp, 19 predicted proteins | sample CV84metaG_FD_185977 | JGI IMG/M metagenome (GOLD analysis project Ga0256827, IMG submission 185977) | Hydrothermal vent microbial communities from East Pacific Rise, Pacific Ocean - CV84 | ecosystem: Environmental > Aquatic > Marine > Hydrothermal vents | place: Pacific Ocean: East Pacific Rise...
ATGATTTTAACATTTGTAAATGCAAACTTATAAGCATATATGTTTTAAAAAGTTTGCACTTACAATAGCGTATTTTAGTTTAAATGACTTTATAACAATTTGTTATGCGTTTCTCAGTAGACCCTACTTAACAATAATATATATATATTAAACACTACTGCTTTTAAACAACTAAATGTTAGTAAAAATTATAATTGCACTAAAAAGCTATTGTTTTAAGTTCTATTTTTACACTTAATAATTAAAATTTGGTGAAAATGAACTTTAAAATAATTTCAATATTTTTGGTATCGCTTTTTATAGTAACATCGTGCGTATCGCCACGATTGTTTAAAGACGAAAAAAATAGACGAGTAGAATCGGAGCAAAAAGTTGACGATTTAAAAGTAAGTAATAAGGATTTAACAGAAAAATATAACGAGGCTAAAACCAAATTTGAAAGGATGAAAGCTAGTTACGATAAAATAATGGCAAATTCCGATGCTTCCGAAAAAAAATATAACGACCTAGAAGAACGTTACGATAAATTAAACTCTCAATACAAAAAAATAGTTAAAGATATTGAGAATAGAATAAAAAAAGGTGACTCAGAAACACAAGCCTTATTAAAAAATATACAGCAAATGCAAAATGATTTGCAGGAGCGTGAAGATAGATTAAAAGAGCTTGAGGCATCACTAAATAGAACAAAAAAGAATCTTGATTTACAAAAATTAGAACTCGATCAAAAAAATGCAGATTTAAATGCTAAACAAGCTAAAATTGATGAACTTGAAAGCATTTTAGCAGCTAAAGATAGTGCATCTATGGCCTTACGTAAAAAAATATCAGATGCTCTAACAGGTTTTGAAGGGAACGGATTAACTGTTGAGCGTAGAAACGGTAAAGTATATGTTTCGATGGATGAAACACTATTATTTAAAACAGGTAGTGACAAAGTAAATCCTCGTGGAGTAAAAGCACTTGATAAACTTTCGGAAGCATTAGCAACAACTGACGATGTTAATATTTTAGTTGAAGGACATACCGACGATGTTGGAGATGCTAATTATAACTGGGATTTAAGCGTAAAGCGTGCAACATCAGTTGTTAAAATAATGCTTAATAATAAAAATTTAGCTCCTACAAAAGTAACGGCAGCAGGTCATGGCGAGTATATGCCATTGGTTGAAGGTACTACGCCAGAAATTAGAGCGAAAAACCGTAGAACTGAAATAGTTTTAGAGCCTAATTTTGATAAATTATTAGACTTATTAAACAATTAAACATAAACAAATTGTTAATGCGTTCCTCTTAATAAAAGAAGAACAAGAGGATTGAAATTAACTAAATAATTGAAGAAAGTACTTCGCATAGTAAATCGTTTTAATTTAGGTGGCCCAACTTTTAATGCGGCTTATTTAACTAAATATTTAGCCCCAAAATTTGAAACATTACTTATAGGTGGCGAAAAAACTGACTCAGAAGAAAGTTCAGAATTTATACTTCAACAACTGGGTGTAAATTATCGGAAAATTGAAGCAATGAGTCGTGAAATATCGTTAATTAACGATTACAAAGCATATAAAGAAATTAAGCAAATAATTCGTGAGTTTAAACCAGATATTGTTCATACACATGCGTCAAAAGCTGGATTACTTGGTAGATTAGCTGCAAAACATTGTGGAGTAAAACTTATAGTGCATACATTTCACGGTCATGTTTTTCATTCGTATTTTGGAACATTTAAAACAAATATTTTTAAAAGTTTAGAACGTTACTTAGCACGTAAATCAAATATAATAATCGCAATTAGTAACAAACAAAAAAATGAACTTGCCTTTGAACATAAAATTGCACCCGAAAATAAATTTATAGTTGTCCCTTTGGGTTTCGATTTAGCTAGGTTTACAAATATTTCAAACGAATTACGCAAAAATTTTAGAGAGAAATATAATATTACAGACGAACAAATTACTATTACAATTGTTGGACGGCTTGTACCAATAAAAGACCATAAACTTTTTATTGATTCTATAAAACAACTCAAAACTAAAACAAATAAACAAATTCGAGTATTTATTGTTGGTGGTGGCGAACTCTACAATAAATTAATAGAATATACAAAAAATGTAAATCTAACAATATCGGAAAATACTGATGTTGCCGACATTAATTTTACATCGTGGATAAAAGAAACCGAATGGGTGTATGCAGGTAGCGATATAGTAGCACTATCATCGTTAAATGAGGGTACTCCCGTAAGCTTAATTGAGGCACAAGCAAGTGGCAAACCCATAGTGTCAACAAAAGTTGGGGGTGTTGAAGATATTGTAATTGAAGGAAAAACGGCTATTTTATGTTCTAACTCAGTTGAAGGTTTTACGAATGCAATGTTAGAAATAATTGAAAATTATCCACAATATTTACAAAATTCACAAGAAAATATTAATTTTGTATCTGAAAAATTTAGTTATAACAGACTTGTTGCCGATGTGCGAGAGTTGTATACTCAATCCATTTAGCATTTAGGGAATTAATACGGGTTTATTTTTTCTTTTTTAGAGTTTAAAATTTTAAGCAAATAAAAATGGAAAAAGAAAAAGTAGAAAAACCGAAAAGCTATTTGGTTTGAGTATATAACAATATTTTATAATATTTGATGCAGATTTATATTATTGATGAATGAATCTCTTTGTTATAAGCAGACGAGATATCATTTTTTAATTTGGTTTTTTACACTTCCTAAATAATGGGGGAATAAAACCCAAATTAAATATGGTTTATTAATACAAAATAAATTATAAAAATAAATATTATATCAGTGTCTACAAAAAATAAAATGATGAATAAAAATTTTATAAAATCTTTAGGTCCTGGTTTGCTTTGGGCAGGAGCAGCTGTAGGGGTTTCACACTTAGTACAATCAACCAGAGCAGGGGCAAACTTTGGGTTTTATTTAGTTGGTATTTTAATATTTGTAAACGCAATAAAATATCCATTTTTTGAATTTGCACCACGATATGCGGTAGCAACAGGTAAAAACTTAATTTCGGGATATAATAAAATTGGGAAATGGGCAATTACTCTTTATGCGGTATTTACTTTTGCAACAATGTTTACGATACAAGCTGCGGTAACAATTGTAACAGCAGGTCTACTAAAAAACATACTTAATACTGAATTAGATGTTACAACTATAAGCCTCTTATTGCTTACGGGTACGATGGTAATTTTATTAATTGGCAAATTCTCGTTACTCGATAAACTAATGAAATTCATTATCTTAATATTAACACTATCTTTGATTGTTGCAGTAATAAGTGCATTCTCTCATGGATTTAATCCAAATCCTGAATTTGCAACAGTTTTTGATTGGGGAACAACAACACATATTGCTTTTTTAATAGCTTTTGTTGGTTGGATGCCAGCACCTATTGATGTATCAATATGGCATTCGTATTGGTCTGTTGAAAAACAGAAAGATACAGGCTATCGTCCTAAATTAAAAGAAGCTCTTTTAGATTTTAAAATTGGATATATTGGTACAGCTTTTCTTGCACTAGGATTTTTAAGTTTAGGAGCATTATTAATGTACGGAACAGGCGAAGAGTTTTCGCCAAAAGCTGGCGTTTTTGCAGGTCAGGTAATGAGTTTATTTACTAAGAGTATAGGTGTTTGGGCTTATCCAATTATTGCAATTGCGGCACTAGCTACAATGTTTAGCACAACATTAACTTGTCTTGATGCATATTCAAAAGTATTAAAACCAACTACCGAATACTTAACCCCAAGTTTAAAAGGAAAGAACAATAATTGGCTTGTATGGTTTTGGTTAATTATTGTTGTAGCCGGAGCTTTGTTACTTATTTATGTATTTGCTTCAAATATGGCTACAATGGTCGATATTGCCACAACACTATCTTTTATTACTGCACCAGTACTTGCATTTTTAAATTACAAAGCTGTTACTGCAAAACATATTGGTGATGAATTTAAACCAAAAAGATTTCTTAAAATTTATGCAATAATTGGATTAACTTTCTTAACAATTTTCAGTTTTGTATTTCTTATTTGGAAGTTTTTCATAAATTAGCGTGAGTTTATTCCAAAAATGAAACAAAATTACCGATATAAATCGTTTCTATTTTCCGTATTTTTCGGTAAAAATTATTTCCATAACTTGTGCTATGCAAATATTTTTTGCCTTAAATAGGGTCTGCTGAGAAACGCATAACAAATTGTTATAAAGTCATTTAAACTAAAATGTGCTATTGTAAGTGCAAACTTTTTAAAACATATGTGCTTATAAGTTTGCATTTGCAAATGTTAAAATCATAGTTTTATGCTTGCTCTGAGGCACATCATATTTTTATCTTCTTCAATTTGAGGTATGTATATACATCTGCATTTCAGAAAATAAAAATCTAATACACCTCAGAGCTTTTCAGCAGACCCTAAATACAAAAAAAATATTTCAATTTATTTATCGGCAGTTTTTAATCACATTTTATTAATCCCTTGTAACGTGTAAAAGAATATTATTCTAAAACGATACCTCGTATGCTAGTGGCGAGGAGATTTATTCAATATCGTGCTTTTTTTGCTTGATAAAAGCAAAAAATGAAATTATAAAAATAATTCCTAAAATATAATATATATATATTGGAATAGGAACAGGGTCGCCTTTAGCGTACGAGTGTAAGCCAGAAAGGTAATAATTTACACCAAAGTATGTCATTAATACTGTACTAAACGATAATAGCGAAGCGAAGTTAAATGCAAAAACACCTTTTAATTTTGGTATAAATCTAAAGTGTAAAATAATTGCATAAATTATCATAGTAGCAAGTGCCCAAGTTTCTTTTGAGTCCCACCCCCAATAGCGTCCCCAGCTTTCGTTTGCCCAAACTCCACCAAGAAATGTACCTACTGTAAGTAAGAATAATCCTGCAATAAGTGTCATTTCGTTAATGTAAGTAAGTTGCTTTATGTTAAGCGATAAGCGAGCTTTGTTATTGTTATTTATTAAAACCATAAATAATAGATTTATAAAACCTATTATTGCACCAAGCCCTACAAAACCGTAGCTTGCAGTAATTACTGCGACGTGTATTGTTAGCCAATACGATTTAAGTACAGGTACAAGGTTTGTAATTTGAGGGTCGATCCAACTTAAATGAGCTACAAGCAAAATCATACCTCCTAAAACAGTTGTTGCTGCCAATGATATTTTAGAGTTTTTATAAAACAATAAACCTGCAAGCATAGTACTCCACGAAATATAAATCATACTTTCGTAGCCATTACTCCAAGGTGCGTGTTCGGCTATATACCAACGTAAACCTAAGCCAAAAGTATGTAAAGCAAAGGCTGTTAAAATTGTCCAGAAAAATACTGCTGATACTATTCTAACATTGAATTTTTTCCATAAAATATTGACAAAGAGTATTACAAGAAATACCATTCCGGCAATAAAATAAAATTCAAATAAATGGCGAAAAATAGCTGCTTTATTATAGAATATTTCGGCATTAATTTTTGTTTTATTAACTGTAATTTTACTACCTGCTTTATTTTGATATGTTTTAATAAAACTAAGCGAGCTATCTGCTTTTGACCAATTGTTGGTTGCTAAAGATTGTTGTAAATCGTTAATATACAATTGAAATACATTTTGTATAAAAGTAGAATCAGTAGTTTTAAAAACTTGTTTTGCATTATTTAAATTATACCATTTATTGTTAGTGTCATCAAATTTCGGGAAAATATTTAAAAAATCGAGGCTAAGCATTCCGTAAAGTACATTAACTCGCTCATCAATTTTAATAATTTCTTTATCGAATTTTGTTTGATGTGCAGGAGTTTTGGAGTATGCTACATCAACATAGTTTTTTAGCAAATATTTATGATTTTGTGTAAAAACATCGGTTAATGCAATATGCTTATTTTTAATATTAAATTCTTTAATAATATCAGGGTTTCTGACTGCAATAAGAGGCTCATTTGCCCATAAATCAGGTCGCATAATAATGCTTAGCATTACTTGGTCTGCATTTAAATTTTTATATGTGCTTCGTTTAGATAATTTTAAAAGTAACTCGGTATTAGTAGTGTTCACAGGCTTTATTCTGCCTGATTTATCTTGAACTAAAAGCTCACCAAATTTTTTGGCATGCTCAGCATTTACAACAGGTAAATCTTGTGCAAATGTTGAATTTGAAAATCCTAAAAGGCCAATAAACAGGAGTGTTAATGCAGCTTTTTGTTTCGATATTTCTTTAATTTTTTTATTCAATTTTTTAAATCTACTATTTTTATTAAATATTGTAAAGAACATACCAATTGCCAACAATAAATATCCTAAATAAGTAATTATTGTACCGTAACTATCGTGATTTACCGAAAGTATTGTTCCTTGTTCATCTTGGTCGAACGATGATTGATAGAACCTAAAACCTTTGTATGGTAAAACATTATTCATATATATTTTATAATCTTGTTTGAAATTATTTTCCTTATCGTTAAGTGTAATATAACTTTCGTACGACGATGGACTCATTGACCCAGGATAACGGTCTAATATAAACTTGTTTAATGTTAATGAGAATGGTAGTTTTATTTCTTTTGATCCGTACGAAATATCGATATTATAATCTTCTAAACTAAAAAGTTTTGAAGTTCCTTTATAAGTTTCTTTACCAAAAACACTAATAGTTTTTTCAGATTTATCTCCTTTAATTTTTAGTATTAAAGCAGCTAATGGATACATGTCAGCTTTATCTTGTTGCGTTATTATTGTTTCAGAATTCTCGTATATTTTTTTAATTACAAGTTTTTTATTGTACCATTCGTAAAGTCTTTGCTTAACAAAGGCTGTTGGTTCAACCGAATTAACAAATCCATGCGTAGTATCATTCATATTCGCAAAATTCATAGGGTAAGGGTTTGTAATAACCAGCCCAGTATCTGTTTTGTGAATGTGAATTGAGCTTTTATCGTTTCCATCGTTGAAACTAAATTTCTGCTCTTTTATAAATTTGCTTTCACCTTCTTTTATAAAGAAGTCGTTGTGTCCGTCTTCATCTGCAATAGTAAAAAGCACAATTGTTTTTCCATTTTCTTTTTCTACTATAGATTCTCCTGCATTTGGCACATATTTCTCTAATAATATTTCAATTTTTTTGCCTTTAAAATTGATAGTTTCGTTTAGTTCGTTATTAGCAATATTATTAAAGTTTACGGGTATTGAGCTTTCGTATTGAAATTTGTTGTTATTAATTTTAATATTTAAAAAAGTAGGATAGGTTAAAATTACGTTTTCTGTTTTACCCAAACGAATATGCATAATGCCTTCGTAACTAATAAAACGAGTAATTCCGGCACCAATAATTGTAACAATAAAACCTACATGAAATATTAAAATAGTAAGCTTTTTTAGTTGGTACATTTTAAACTTATAAATAAGTATTGATAGGTTTATTACAAGCAATAGGTGTAACAGATTAAACCACGAAGCTTTGTAAATAAGCCATTTGGCGGCGGGTGTTCCAAAATCGTTTTCAATAAAAGTTGCAAGTCCAATACTTACAAAATAAATTGCCAATAATACTAGCGACAATTTTATTGATGAAAATATTTTATATATATAGTTCATTCTTATCTAAAGTTAATTTAAATAACAAAACTACATAAAAATATAATTGTACTATATGATTTTAACCAGTTTGTTTTTTAATTATGGTAGTTTAACTAGTTTGTATTTATTTCTTAGTCCTTTTTTGCCTTGTAAAAGTAGCGTTTTTCAAATAGCTTTAATATGTTTGTGCTTAATTTTTAGCTTCTTGCGATTAAAAAATTTATTTAATCTCTGTTTGGGTTTGTTTCATATTTTATATGGTTACAGGCAGGATAGATTGCACAAATTATTTACAAAACATCATCAATACTATTAACTGGGTCGCCCCAAACAGCTTTGTGTGTTGTTTCAATAATAGGTCGTTTTAATAATTTAGGATTTTCTATAATTATTTTAATCCACTCGTCATTGTTAAAGTTTTTTCCTTTAAAATCAGATTTGTAAATAGTCTCTTGAATTCTTATCATCTCAAAAGCTGTTTTGTTGAGTTTCATTAATATATGTTTAAACTCTTTCTCTGTTAATGGTGTTTTTAAATATTCAATTATTTCAGGTTCCAAGCCTTTATCTTGTAAGTATTGTAAGCCTGCTCGGCTTTTTTTACATCGGTTGTTGTGATATATTTTTAACATAGTTTTGTTTTTTAGTTTCCTCCCATCATCATTAAATACTCTTTAATAAAATCGTCTATTTCGCCATCTAAAACACGTTGAATATTACCAGTTTCATGGTTAGTACGTGTGTCTTTAACTAGTTTGTAAGGGTGTAAAATATAGTTTCTTATTTGCGAACCCCATTCAATTTTCATTTTAGAACCTTCAATTTTTGATTGTTCTTCTTGTTGTTTTCTTAACTCTAGTTCGTAAAGTTGCGATTTTAACAAACGTAAAGCATTTTCTCTATTTTTATGTTGTGAGCGAGTTTCTGTGTTTTCAATAATAATATCACTAGGCTTATGTTTTAAACGTACACCTGTTTCAACTTTGTTTACATTTTGACCGCCAGCTCCGCCCGAACGGAATGTGTCCCATTCAATATCAGCAGGGTTTATTTCAATTTTTATAGTATCATCAATAACAGGCGAAATAAATACCGATGCAAACGAAGTATGACGTTTGTTTTGGGAATCGAAAGGAGATAAGCGAATTAAACGGTGCACGCCACTTTCGCCTTTTAAATAACCGTATGCAAAATTACCAGTAAGTTCAATTGTAACCGATTTTACTCCAATAGGGTCGCCATCTTGTTTGTCTATTTGTTTTATTTTATATTCGTTTTTTTCTCCCCAACGAATATACATTCGTAATAGCATTTCTGCCCAATCTAAACTCTCGGTACCACCTGCACCAGCGTTTATTTTAAGTATAGCTCCAAATTTATCCTCCTCTTTTCGAAGCATGTTTTTAAGCTCTAAGTTTTCAATTAATTTTAGTGCAGTATTGTATTGATTGTCTAACTCAAGTACAGTGCTTTCGCCTAGTTCAATAAATTCTTTATAAACAATTAAATCATCAACAGCAGTTTTAACGTCGTTGTATGATTTTGTCCATAGTTTTATTGAGGATATTTTTTTTAATTGTATTTCAGCTTTCTTAGCATCTTCCCAAAAATTGGGAGCTTGGGTTTTTATTTCTTCTTCAGATATTTCCAGCAACTTAGCATCAATGTCAAAGATGCCTCCTTAACGCTTGTTTGCGTTCATTTAAGTCTTTAATTTGTTCGCTTGTAATCATGCTGCAAATTTAGCAAAAAATAAAAATTAAAATAAACTTTTAGGTTCTTTTTTGCTTTCTTCATAAGCTTTATCAATAAGTAAGTTTTGTTTTTCTGATGCTTGTACTGCAAGCTTATCGCAGCGTTCATTTTCTACATTGCCGGCATGGCCTTTAACCCAAATAAAATTTACGACTTGCTTTTTGTATGTATCTAAAAAACGTAACCAAAGGTCTTTGTTTTTTTTATCTTTAAAATTATTTCTAAGCCAATTAAATACCCAGCCTTTTTCAACCGAATCTACAACATATTTCGAATCGGAATAAATAGTTATTTTATTGCCAGCAGTTTTTAGAGTCTCTAAACCTGCAATAACAGCCCAAAGTTCCATGCGGTTATTTGTTGTTAAACGAAAACCTTGCGATAATTCTTTTCTAAATTTTCCAGATAAAAGAACTGTGCCGTAGCCTCCATTTCCTGGATTTCCTTTGGCAGCCCCGTCAGTATATATTGTAATTTCAGCCATTATTGTACGAATAAACCGGTATTACTCATAAATAATTTTATTGCTATTGAAAGGAGAATAATACCAAAAACTTTTTTTAGAATCATTATTCCACCTTCTCCAAGTATTCTTTCTATTATTGACGATGCTTTAAGTGCTATAAATACAACAATTATATTTAAGCCAATGGCTATTGCAATATTTAATGATGAATATTCTGCTTTAAGTGATATAAGTGATGTAATTGAACCTGCTCCTGCTATTAGTGGAAAAACCAATGGTACAATAATTGATTTTTTGCTTGTATTGTCAGGCTTAAATAGCTCAACATTTAATATCATTTCTAAAGCAAGAAAAAGTAGAATAAACGAACCTGCAATAGCAAACGATTGTACGTTAACACCAAAAACACCAAGTATTGTTTCGCCTAAAAATAAGAATACAATTAAAACAACAAAAGCAATTATTGATGTGCGAAATGGCTTAATATCGCCGTTTTTCTTTTTTAATTCAATAATAATTGGAATTGAACCAAGTATATCAATTACGGCAAATAATACCATAAATGCAGATAAAATATGTTTTAAATTAAAGTCCATTGTTGCAATTATTTTTGCAAAGGAACAATTATTTTTGCGAAATATCAATATTTTTTAAGCTATCTTTTGAAGCATTTTGTTCTGCTTCCTTTTTAGAAAAGCCAAGTCCTTTTCCTTTTTCTTTACCATCAATAATTACAACAGATTCAAATTTCTTTGTGCTGACCTTGTCTTGCTTTTGCATTTCGGTTTTATACTCTAGCTTTAATTTATTGTGTTGTACATATTCAATTAAAACACTTTTAAAGTTTTCTTCGGTTTCTTTTAATTCTTGTAGATTAATATGTTTTTTTAGAAGTGTTTCAATAATAAATATTTTAGAATATTTATAACCTCTATCTAAATAAATTGCACCAACAAGTGCCTCAAGTGCATTGCCTAAAATATGGCTATTTTTACTAGTTGTGAATGTTGACGATTTTATAAGTAAATCGAGATTTATACTTTTGCCTAACTTATCTAAATGTGTACGTTTTACAATTTTTGAACGAAGGTTTGTTAAAAAGCCCTCGTCTTCCATCGGGTATTTATTAAAAAGGAAATCGGCAACAACTGTATCAATAACCGAGTCACCTAAAAATTCAAGGCGTTCGTTATTTATAGCAATACCATAGCTATCCTTTTCTTTAACTGATTTGTGAGTTAAAGCTTTTTTGTAATAAATAATGTTTTTTGGTGAAAATCGTAAGGTATTTTTAAGTGCATGATAAAACTCTTTATCCTCACCTTTATACTTTAATGATTTTGGAAGCACAATTATTGTTATAGTTTTCTAAAAATAACTGATGCATTATGTCCTCCAAAACCAAAGGTATTACTTAAAGCTACTTTAACATCACGTTTCTGTGCTTTACCAATAGTTAAATTTAATTTTGGATTAATTTTGTCATCTAATTCTTTAATGTGCATTGATGGAGGAACTATACCGTCTTTAATCGACATAATAGCAACCATTGCTTCCATTGCACCTGCAGCACCAAGCAAGTGCCCTGTCATCGATTTTGTTGAACTAATGTTTAATTTAAAAGCATGTTCGCCAAAAACTTTTTCAATTGCTTGTGTTTCTGATAAATCGCCTAGTGGAGTAGCAGTACCATGAACATTGATATAATCAATATCTTCAGGTTTTATTTCTGCATCTTCAATAGCATTTTTCATTACTTTAGTAGCACCATTACCTTCAGGGTGTGGAGCTGTTAAGTGATATGCATCAGCACTCATACCTCCGCCAATTAGTTCAGCATAAATAGTAGCACCTCTTTTTACAGCATGCTCATATTCTTCTAAAATTATTGACGCTCCTCCTTCTCCCATAACAAAACCATCTCTAGTTTGGCAAAATGGTCGAGAAGCAGTTTCAAATTCATCGTTATTAGTAGATAGGGCTTGCATTGAATTAAATCCGCCCATACCTGGCTGATTAATTGAAGCTTCAGAGCCTCCTGCAACAAATATATCTGCTTTACCAAGACTTATGTAGGTGTAAGCATCAATTAGAGCATTTGTTGATGAAGCACATGCCGAAACTGTACCGAAGTTAGGACCTCTTAGCCCGTATTTAATAGAAATATGACCAGCTGCAATATCGGAAATCATTTTAGGAATAAAGAAAGGGCTAAAACGTGGGGTTCCATCACCTTTAGTAAACTGAATAACTTCTTCTAAGAAAGTTGTTAACCCACCAATACCCGATGCCCAAATAACACCTGCTTTATCTTTATCAATAGTTTCTAAATCTAAACCCGAATCTAATATAGCCTCGTCTGCTGCAATAAGTGCAAACTGAGCATATCTATCAAGTTTCCTAGCCGTTTTTCTATCAAAATAATCGGTTGCATCAAAATCTTTTACCTCACAGGCAAATCTAGTTTTAAATTTAGAAGCATCAAAAAGCTTAATCATAGCTGAGCCACTTTTGCCACTAGTTAAACTTTCCCAAGTTTCCTTGGCAGTTTTACCTAAAGGTGTTATTGCACCTAAACCTGTAACTACTACTCTTCTAAGTTCCATAATTCTAAATTAAATTTGCCTGGAGATAATAAATTTCTTACTTTACGTTATCTTCGATAAATTTGATAGCATCACCCACTGTTTGAATGTTTTCTGCTTGATCATCTGGAACAGCGATATTAAACTCTTTTTCAAATTCCATTATTAACTCTACAGTGTCTAATGAATCTGCGCCTAAGTCGTTAGTGAAGCTTGCTTCTGTTGCTACTTCATTCTCGTCTACTCCTAATTTATCAACAATAATTGACTTTACTCTTGAACTAATGTCTGACATAATAAAATACTTTAATTATACTTTTTTCAAAATGCAAAGAAATACAATAATAAAATATAAATCAAAAAAAAATGAGAATATTTTTACTTTATTATATCTTGGTGTATGCTTAATCAATAATATTGCAGTATTATATATAGATATATATTTATTTCTTATGCCTATGAATATTATATGTTGATAGTGTAAAATTCTAAATAACAAGCTTGTAACTGTTTATTTATTTGAGTTTATTTATTATTTTACAAGTCTGGGTTTAAAACCAGTATCTAACATTATTATCCTTTTATTTTGTTTTTTACTTCTGGTTATTTTATAAATATACTCAATCCATTTAGCTTTTAGGGAATTTATACAGGTTTATTTTTTCTTTTTTTAAGTTTAAAATTTTAAGCATTGCTTGTTACGCTCACAATTTTAAGCAAATAAAAATGGAAAAAGAAATAGTAGAAAAACAAAATAGTTTTTTCTATTTTCTACTTTTTCTCTTTTAGAATGTTAAATATTTATTAAAAAATTAATAATAATATTTGCGTGTATAAATTTATATACTACTTTTGTATAGTAATTTATGATTTTAACAAAAACAACAGAATATGCAGTTCGTGTTTTGACTTATATGGCAAGTCAAAAGCAGGAGTTGTTTTCAGCAAATTTTTTACACAAGCAGTTAAATATTCCTTATAAATATTTAACTAAACTAATGACTGATTTAGCCAAAAATGGCTGCTTAACAAGTACTAGAGGTCGTGATGGTGGTTTTAAAATTACTAAGAGCATAAATGAAATAACTCTTTCAAAAATAATTGAAGCTGTTGAAGGAATGGAAAGTTTTAATGCATGTATTCTTGGTTTTCATGAATGTTCAAGCGAGAATCCTTGTGCTATGCATTATGTTTGGGAGAAAAATAAAACCGAATTTGTAAAAACTTTAGAAAATACTACACTTAATGATATAAATCATTTGGACGTAGGAAGATTTTGATTTTTTTTGCATAAATATACTACCGTAAGGTAGAAATTAATTAAATAAACAAATTAAATAAATTAATAATTAAAAAAGTAGAAAAATGAAAGAGACATTTTTAGACAAGTTTATGAGCAAAAAAGGACTCTATACGAGTTTTTGGTTCATAGCAATTTTTATGGTTGTAGCCTTAATATATTTTACGGCTAACTTACAAAAAGAAGTACCTCCTATTGCAAAAGAGGTAAAATCTACATCAGGAGAAGTTTTATATACTTACGATGATGTTGCACAAGGAAAAGGTTATTTTCAGCAGTTCGACCTAATGGACTGGGGTTCAATGCTAGGTATGGGTGCTTATATGGGACCTGATTTTACAACAGAGTTTTTTCATCACAGAGCAGTTTATTTGTACGATTATTACGGACAAGAAATTTACGGAAAATCGGGTAAAGAACTAACTACTATTGAAAAAGGAGCAGTAAAAGAACGTGTAAAGCAAGATTTTCATGAGCAAACAAAACTTTTAGAAAGTGGTGTTACTTATACTGATGCATCAGCCGAAGCTTACAAAAAGAATGTTATACATTTAACCAAAATGTTAGTTGAAGGCGAGCCTGAAAGAGCTTTTCCTGGAGGAGTAATTCGCGAAGACGAGGCAATAAAAATTGCTGCTTTTGTTGATTGGTCGCAAATGGTAGCGTCATCAATTCGCCCAGGTACAGAAGGTACTAATTCTGAGAGAACATGGTCTAATAACTGGCCTCCTGAACCACTTGTTGACCAAGATTCATCGTACAATAATCATATTGTATCGTTATGGGAATTCTTAATTTTATGGGTATTAACAGTTGTGGTAATTTTCTTATCATATACATACTTATTAAAAGGCGATAAAAAAGAGGAATTAGCTCCTGCAATGAAAATTACAAAGCTTTTCCCATCGCAAAAGAAACTATTAAAATACATTCCAATTGTATCGCTTTTATTTGTAGTGCAATTATTTTTAGGTGCTTATTTAGCTCACCTTTACGCAGAACCAACAAAAGATTTTATTATTTCGCAAGATTTATTACCATTTAACGTAATGCGTTCTATTCATACACAGTTAGCAATTCTTTGGGTTGCAGTTGGTTGGTTAGTAGGTGGTTTGTTAATTGCTCCTTGGGTTGCAAACAAAGATCATAAATTCCCATTCTTAATTGATGTTTTATGGGCAGCATTATTAGTTGTTGCTGTTGGTGCAATTATTGGTCTTTATATGGGTGCAACTGGTCAAATGCGCGAAACTTGGTTCTGGCTTGGTAACGAGGGTAGAGAATTACTTAACCTTGGTCGTGTTTGGGATATTGGGCTGCTTGTAGGATTAGTTTTCTGGTTTTTATTAATTATTACACTTATTAGAAAAGCTGCTACTAACAATCCGTTAGTTGGAACAATTATATGGTCGGCGTTTGGTATTGCTACTCTTTATATAGCAGGTATGATGCCTTTACATAAAATAGAGCCTAACTTTACAGTTGACGATTATTACAGATGGTGGGTAATTCACTTATGGGTAGAATTAACTTTTGAGCTATTTGCTGCTGGTACAATTGCATTCTTTACTGTTTCGCTTGGATTAATTTCGCAGAAAACTGCTGAAAGAATTATGTTCTTCGAGTTATTCTTGATTATGATGTCGGGTACATTAGGTGTTGGTCACCATTATTTCTGGCAAGGACTTGATGAGTATTGGATTGCTATTGGAGGTATTTTCTCAGCAATGGAACCTTTACCAATTGCTCTTATGATTATTGAAGCATGGAAAAACCACAAGGAAAAGAATCATGGAGCTGATGGTTTCGAATTCTCAACTCCATTTATGTGGATTACTGGTTCGGCAATATTAAACTTTATTGGTGCTGGCGTTTTAGGTATGGTAATTAATACACCAACTATTTCGTATTACTCGCACGGTACATATTTAATTATGCCTCACGGACACGTTGCATTATTAGGTGCATTTGGTTATATTTCAATTGCTTTCCTTTATATGACATCGCGTGCAAATGCAATGGCAAACGGTTGGCAATGGAACGACAAATTAAGTAAATATGCTTTTTGGTCGTTAACAATTGGTGTGCTACTATTTGTATTGCCTACATTAATTATTGGTTTAGAGCAAACAAGAGCTGCTGCCGAAATGGGTTATTACTATACTCGTACTCGCCAGGCTCTTGTTGAAATGGACGGCTGGATGTGGTTCCGTATTATACCTGATACCTTAATGCTTGGTGGTGGTGTAATGATATTTATTGATCTATTTATGAAAACATTTATGGGTAAGAAAAAACAATAATATTTAAAATTTTAAAAGTAGGGGCTATTTCAATTTTTGGAATGGCCCTTTTTTATTTTAAAATAGTATATTTATTTTATGAATGAAATTAATTTAACAGATAATTATTTTAATAAATTGATGAGAGGTATACGATGCAATCGTGTACCAGCGTGGGAAAGTTTCTATTATTGCCACCGTTAATATTCTATCTTCAAATTATTCACATATTGTTAGGATTTATAAAATTGTTTATGCCATTATTTATTTGTGTTAATTTGTGGGTATTATTTTTTGCTTATTTCGCTTTCATCAGATTGTAAATAATTACCTAATAGCATCTTATTTTAACCAAAAATACAACAAACTTATAGCAAAATCAAAACTTGTATAAAATCAATTTACAAGATATAATGGGTAATAATACTCATTATTAGTTAATTGTAAAAGCTAAGTGGATATTTTAAAATAATAAGCATCAATAATTTTGTTAAAATAAAAACAAAAATAATTAAAGTGCGTACAAAATACAACCAAATAAAAAAACACTAAAAACTATATAAAATGAAAAAAACAATATTAGTATTAGAAGATGCTATCTCAGTTAGGAAAATTTTGGAAGTATTTCTAGGAAAAGATTACGAAGTTGTATCAAAAGAAAATGGGAAAGATGGTTTAGATTGGTTACAAGCTGGCAATATTGCAGATTTAATTATAAGTGATGTTCAAATGCCTGTAATGGATGGTACCGAATTTTTGAGAGAAGTAAAATCATCAGGTTATTTTAAAAATATTCCGGTTATTATGTTATCTGGTATTGAAAGTAGCGAAGAGCGAATTAAAATACTTAAATTAGGTGCTAAGGATTATATTGTAAAACCATTTAATCCAGAAGAACTTAAAATAAAAGTAGAGATAGTTTTAAGTTAGGGCTCGTATTATTTTGCACTCAACTAAATTATAGAAAAAACAAAAAACCAAAAACGTAAAATAATGTCAGAAAAACTAATTTATATAGGTTCAGACAACAACTTAGTGGCAGAACTATCTCAGAATTTTAATGTAGAGGCGTTCGCAAATCCATATTTGGCATCAAAAACAATAAGCAAATCGGGTTATATATACGCTATTTTGTGTGAAGATAATTTAAAGGGAATAAATGCATTTGATTTTCATAAAGAAATAAATAATATAATATTCTTTAGAGGAATTCCTTTTATAATACTTTTTAATAATAAAGTTACAAAAGAAATTATTGCTAAAGGAATAAATCAGGAAATAGATGATATTATAGAAAAGCCTATTAAAATTGAAGCAATTGAGCGAAGGCTTAAATATCTTAAGAAGTATAAATCGAAGAAAACAGCTTACGATTCATCGGAAGTGGAAAACGAGAAATTTAAAGTTCCGTTTATGAAAAGAATGTTTGATATTGTTTTTGCTTCGGTAATACTATTAATGTTATCGCCACTATTTTTAATAATTACATTTTTACTAAAATTAGAGTCTAAAGGACCTGTTTTTTATGCAAGTAAAAGGGTAGGAATGGGATATAAAATATTCGATTTTTATAAGTTCCGCTCTATGTATCAAGATGCTGATAAACGATTAAAAGAACTTGCTCATTTAAATCAGTATAGTGATGGAGCAAAAGAAGAGGAAGTGGAAATTGAAGGACAAGCAGAAGCAAAAATACCAAATAGCGGAACAATGTTAATAAGCGATGATTCTACAATTTTGGAGAGTGAGTTTATATTAAATCAGCGCGATAAAAATGAGAAAGCATTTGTTAAAATTAAGAACGATCCACGTATTACAAAAGTTGGTAGGTTTATACGTAAAACTAGTATTGATGAATTACCACAGTTAGTTAATGTATTAAAAGGCGATATGTCGATTGTTGGAAATCGTCCAATTCCGCTATACGAAGCAGAGGTTTTAACATCTGATGCATATTCCGAAAGATTTTTAGCTCCAGCAGGAATTACAGGCTTGTGGCAAGTCTCGAAACGAGGTAAGTCTGATATGAGTAACGAAGAACGTAAACAATTAGACAATATTTATGCTCAAACCTATACTTTTTGGGGCGATATTAAACTATTATTTAGAACTGTAGGTGCATTAATGCAAACCGAAGATGTTTAACCATGAGAAAAAGAATATTTATCTTATCAATATTATTAAGTCTTTCAATATTATCATACTCACAAAACGCTTATTCAAGTGTACCTGATAGTATATTGTTTGTACCAACTTTAGCTGAAGCTATTGATATGGCTATGGAATACTCTCCCTTACTAAAAAGTGCTGATATTGAAACTGTTATTCGAGAATTTCAGCTTAAATCAACACGAAAAGAGTGGTTAGATAATATGGGACTAGAAAGTTTTTACAAATATGGTTCAATTGATAATGTTAATATTCAGAATGTTGGGAGTTTAGACCAAGTAAGTACTGCAAAAACAACCGATAGTCGTTATTCTGTTGGAGTTTATTTAAAAATGTCATTTTTTTCATTTATTACTCAGCGAAATAGAAATCAAATTGCACTTCAAGAAATAGAGCAAAGCCGAATGCAAAAGGAATTTATTAAACAAGAAATAAGAAAAGCTGTAATTAGGCAGTATAGCGAATATCTATTTAATAAAGATTTAATTTCAATTAAAAATAAAGCATTTCAATCTAACGAGGTACAATTAAAAAAGGCAAATAACGATTATGAGAATGGTAATTTAACAGTTTATGAAATAACAAAAGTGATGGAAGCATTAACAAAATCGGAAACAGAGTATTTAATGGCAAGATCAGATTTTAAAGTATCTTACTTATTGTTATTACAATTAATTGGAATAAACAAAAAAGGGGAACCATTACAAACTAACGAATAAAACATAAGTTTATGAATATTATACAACTAATAAGATTAATACTTAAAAATATAAAATTGGTACTTGTTGTACCAATTATTTTGTCTGTATTGGTTGCATATTTAACTCGAAATACACCCAAGAAATTTTCATCAAAAACTATTATTTATACAGGAATAGGAACAGGCTATACAATTCAATCGGTTAATAATTCGAAGTTCGATTTTATGAAAAATAAAACAGCTTTCGATAATCTTATTAATATTATTGAATCAAGAAAAACTTTTCAAGAAGTTGGAATACGTTTGTTGGCAAAACATTTAGCAATAGCTGAGCCTTATCCTACATATATTTCAAAAGCACATTATCATGAGTTGAAAAATACATTTCCCGATTCGTTAAAAAAACTTTTGGTTGTTGAAGGTAATTACGAAAAGACCTATAATAATTTAATGGAAAATGCTAATTCAAGCGAGTTTAATTATATGTATAAACTTATAAATAATGACCATCCTTATTATAGTGTAAAAGCAATTTCTTCAATTTCGGTAATGAGAATATCAAATAGCGATTTAGTTGAAATAAAATATTCTGCCGATGATGCGGGAGTTTGTCAGCAAACGTTAGAATTGTTGAACGAAGTATTTGTGAAAAATTATAAGGAAATAAAAGAAGGAGAAACGAATAATGTTGTTGCATATTTTGAACATCAGCTTTTACTCGCAAAAAATAAATTAGATGCCGTTGAAAAACGCTTACTAAACTTTAATCAAAATAATAATATTATAAATTATTATGAGCAAACAAAACATATTTCAAAATATAGAGAAGATATTGATTTATTGTATCAACAAGAAATGATGCAAGCTGCGGCGGCAAAGGCTTCAATTATAAAAATAGAAGACCAATTAAATAGAAGAAATAAAACATTACTAAAAAGTGCATCGGTAATACATAAAAGAGAAAAATTATCAGAACTAACTACTCATATCACAATTTTAGAAGTAAAAGACGACAATGAAGAGGAAAAAGATGATGAATTATTATCCTTATATGCCGAAGCAGAAAAAATTAAATCAGAATTAAATACAACACTTGATGAGGTTGGTGTAGTGGAGAATACAACAGCAGGTTTGTCGCAACAAGATTTAATGTTTAAATGGTTAGAACAGATAATTTTTTATGAAGAAAGTAGTGCAAGACTAAAAATTTATAAAGATAAAATTGCAGAATTAGAAAATGTATATAAAAAATATGCTCCGTTGGGTGCAACTATGATGCGTATTGAAAGACAAATTGCCGTAGCAGAAAAAGAATATTTATCGATACTTAAGGGCTTGAATGATAGTAAAATAATGCAACGCAACATTCAAATGTCAACAAATTTAAATGTTATGGATAAACCATTTTTTCCTGTTATTCCAGAACCATCAAAAAGAAAATTATTAATTGTTGCCGCTGGTTTTGTAGGTTTTGTTTTAATGGTGTTTATAATTATTGTTTTAGAGTATTTTGATTCATCAATAAAAACCCACAAGCATTTAGAAGAGCTTTCAGGATTACCTACTGCTGGTGCGTTTCCTAACTTATATAATAATGATAAAAAACTTGATTTTGAATATGTAGTTGAAAGAACTGGAAATGAGATTGCCCAGAAAATTAGAATGAAAGCTTTTGGTTGCGATGGTAATGCTGTAAGTAAACCATATATTGTTGCATTATTTAGCACCTCTTTGGGCGATGGAAAAACAACAATAGGTAAATTTTTGCACGATATGTATAAAAAAGATGGTTTTAAAGTGTCTTATTTTAATTATTTAATAAACAATAAACCAAGTAAAAACGACGAAAATTTAGGTGTTAATTATTATAATTACGAAGATTTGTTTAATAACGAATTTGATGTAAAAATATTTTTCGAGAATTTAATTGAAGATGATTATAATGAAATGGACTTTGTATTTCTTGAAATACCTTCAATCTTACATTATCCTACACCAATAAGGATGCTAAGAAATATAAATTTTGCATTATTTGTTGCACGAGCAAACAGATCTTGGTCGGTTGCAGAAAGTAATGTTATAGATAGTTTTAAAGAAACTGTATTAGAAAGTACAGAAACAGAATCTATTGCAAATGGAGTAAAAGTTGATGTTCTTGAAACAATTATTGGTGAAATACCTAAAAAGCGTAGCTATATTAGGCGAATGGTTAAACGATTAATAAAATTCCAGGTTTCATCTCAAAAGAGATTTAAATAGTGATAAAAAAAATTAAACATATTGTTTTTAATCAAGACTTCCTTTCATTGCTTGGAAACCTTGTATATGCTGCATTAGGTTTTGTAAGTTTTTTAATACTTACACGTAGTTTCCCAAAAGATGTATTTGGTGAATGGGTACTTTTTATTACTGCTGCAAATTTTGTTGAAATGTTTCGGTTTGGAATAACTCGTACTGCAATTGTGCGTTTTTTATCTGGAGCTAACGAATCAGAAAAAGAAAAATTAATAGGAGCAAATTGGCTAATAGGTATAGTAATTACAACGTTTCTTGTAATAGTAATATTTGTTGTTAATTTATTTTTTAGCGAAAATATTAAATCATCTGGTTTTGGATTGTTTTTTCTGTGGTATCCGTTATATGCGGTTTTAAACTTACCTTTCAATAATGCACTAACAGTATTGCAAGCAAAATTGCAATTTGGTAAAATCTTAAAACTCAGAACAATAAATATATTACTATTCGATATTTTCTTATTAGCAAATTTATTGTATCTAAAATTAGATATAACTACAGTATTAATTGTCTTTTTAATTTTAACTGCATTTACATCGATAATAAGTTTAATAAATAAGTGGGATGGTGTTTATTTACTCCGAAAATCGGATAAAAAAACCATAAACAAAATATTAGATTTTGGGAAATATACTACTGGCACATTAATAGGAAGCAATTTGCTTAAAAGTGCAGATACATTTATTATTGGCATGAGCCCTTTTCTTGGTACAGCAGGAGTTGCTTTGTATAGCGTGCCGTTAAAATTAACCGAAGTAATGGAAATACCGTTACGTAGTTTTGCCGCAACGGCATTCCCGAAAATGTCGAAAGCAAGTATCGAAAATAATCTTGAAAAAGTTAAATCACTATTCTATAAATATGCAGGTTCGTTAACCTTACTTTTTATCCCATTTTCCATTTTCAATTTTATATTTGCTGAGTTTTTTGTTACTATTTTGGGTGGTGCAGAGTATATTGAAACGGCTAATATTTATCGTGTATTTTGTCTTTACGGATTAATTCTTCCACTAGATAGATTTACTGGTGTTGGGTTAGATGCAATAAATAAACCTAAGCAGAATTTTTATAAAGTAATATTTATGGTTGTTGCTAACATTGTTGGCGATTTAATAGCCGTTTTTGTATTTCAGAGTGTGTTTTATGTTGCGTTAATTACAATTTTAATGACATTTGTTGGTATTGTAGTTGGTTATTACTACTTTAACAAAGAAGTAAAATTAAGTATTTCTAAAATATTTACCGAAGGGTTTAGTTTTTTAAGGAATATTAAATCAAATTTAGTATAAGGTATTTGAAAAAAGATAATCCATATATTAGTAAAGATTTTTTAAACTCATATTGGGGTATTGCATTTGTATTCTTTATGACTTTTATTGCAGCAATGGCTATATCTAAAGCCGGAGTTGTAGCAGCAATTGCATTTATAGGCTTGCCATTTATTGCGATTTTTCTAAACAAAGTATTTTTAAAACCTGAAGTAGGTATTACAACAATTCTTGCATTGGGCTTTCTTGCAATAGGCATATTAAGGTATTTACCTGGTCAAGTACCTTTGGGCTTAAGTATAGATGGATTTTTATTTTTAACATATATTGCCCTATTTTTTAAATCAACAACAGGAAAAGTGCCTTGGTACAAAGCTAAAAGTACACTTACATTACTTGCTGCTATTTGGTTTATGTATTCGTTATTCGAATTAATAAATCCTGAAGCAAGAAGTAAAGTCGCTTGGTTTTATGCCATGCGTGGAGTTTCAATGTATCAACTCCTATTAATACCATTAGTTTTTATACTTTATGATAATGTGAAAAGTCTTCAGTATTTTTTCTTTATTTGGGGTTTCTTCTCAATTTTAGGAAGCCTAAAAGGGGGTATGCAACTTGTTATGGGTCCCGATTTTGCTGAGCAAGCATGGCTAAATGCAGGAAATGCAGGAACGCATATACTTTTTGGTAAGTTAAGAGTTTTCTCATTTTATAGCGATGCTGGTCAGTTTGGAGCAGCACAGGGGCATGCAGGTTTAGTTTTTGGGATTTTATACCTTGCATGTAAAGAAAAAAAACGGAAAATATTTTATTTAATAGTTTCCTTATTAGGAATATGGGGTATGCTTTTGTCAGGAACAAGAGGTGCAATAGCAGTACCAGGAGCAGGTGTTTTTATTTATCTAATTTTAAAGAAAAACTTCAAATTAACATCAATTGGTTTTGTAGTGATGATACTTTTTTATGTTTTTTTTAGGTATACAATGTTATTAAATGGTAATGCCCAAATTCGGCGTATGCGGACAGGCTTCGATCCAAATAACCCATCTCTTCAGGTTAGGCACGCCAATCAAGCAATATTAAAAGGCTATTTAGCATCACGCCCATTTGGCGGAGGCTTAGGTTCTGCCGGAAATTGGGGACAGCGTTTTACTCCAAATGGTTTTCTTGCAAATGTACCTACCGATAGTTGGTTTGTAGCAATATGGGCTGAAAACGGAATAATAGGTTTGTATTTACATTTAGGAATATTGTTTTATATTTTAGGCTATGGCTCATATATAGTAATGTTTAGACTAAAAAATCCGTTAATGATAAACAGGATTCAAGCATTAGTTGCTGGGCATGCTGGTGTAATGGCGGTTTCTTACGGAAATGGGGTGCTTGGTCAGTTACCTACAAGCGTAATATTATACACAAGTATGGCATATATATTTATGGCAGAAAAGCTAGAAAAAGAGTTAGATGAAATGGAAAATAAGAAATCAGAAATAAAAGAATTACCTCAAAAAGTTATTGTAAAAAAACTAAACTCACGTTAAGCTAAATTCTTGCACATTTTTTAAAACATTTTTTAATTTTTTTAGTATAAGACTGTACTCAATTTGTTTTGAGTGAAAAACAACAAAAAACAAACTAAAATTATTATAATGGAAAAAGAACCTAATTACCCGTTAGTTTCATTTATATCTGTGAATTATAACCAATCTAAAGTTACTTTTGAATTTTTAGAATCCTTAAAGCATTTAACATATCATAATTATGAAATTATTATTGTTGATAATGCATCTCCATCTGATACTCCTCACGAAATTAAAGAAAAATATCCTGAAGTTAATTTAATATTATTAGATAAAAATATAGGTTTTGCAGGAGGTAATAATGTTGGAATAATAAATTCAAAAGGAAAATATTTACTTTTTATAAATAATGA